>JADKLW010000181.1_pt2 | contig 22372 bp, 18 predicted proteins | sample 8641881 | NCBI WGS metagenome assembly JADKLW01 (sample SAMN16272185, study PRJNA661076) | feces metagenome | isolation source: fecal sample from diarrhoea affected cattle B | host: Bos taurus | place: South Africa: Lokaleng Village, Mahikeng | collected 2019-09 | reverse complement strand
AATCTTAATTTTCACTGGAAAGAAGCATTGGCCGATATCGAGACCAATCAAGATGTGATTCGGCAAAAACTGGTTCTGCCACGGATACATATAAAAAATAGTCTCTCCTTCTCAAAGTTGATAGGGAATATCTCAATAGGTGCAGGTAGCAATACAGAGTTTACCCGTCTGCCACAATCCCTTTCCATCGTCTCTTCCGATACGCTCCCTCTGTTCTCCACTCAATCGGCATACCAATCTGTTCAATTCAACGACGGTTTCAGTGACACCTTTTTTACACTCAATTACAAAAAACGGAATCACTCCATTGATGTAAAAACCGGGGCAGAATGGGTATGGCAGTCCATAGCATCAAATCTTATCCCGTCGCCCGAACTTCAAGATGATTTTCACAATAGTCTGGTGTGGAGAACCACCCGTTTTTATACCGAACCATCCCATCGGCTCAATTATCGGAAATGGACACTCACCTCTTCGGCTTCGGTCAATTATATGCGAACAAAATATGCGAAAAGGGAGGAAAATTTCTTTTATATAAATCCTCGTCTCAGAATAGAATATGAACCAAACGGACACATAAGATTCAACGCGGGATATAGTAACAATCTTCGCTATGGCGATCTGAACCAAATGCAAACGGGTTATGTACTGAAAAGGTATGACCTGTTTTCGAAAGGTATTGAAGAGCTGCAACGAACCGCGGCTCAAAGCCTTAACTGGGGAATTTTCTATAAAGACATCTCGCATCTTTTTAATCTGCATTATTTCGGTGCCTTTTCCTATTTCAAAAGTAACCTGATGCCGGTTAGTTTTATTCAGGAATACTACAGTCTTACCTGGTGGGAATATAAGGAAAATCCTTCCACTTTCTGGATCAACCAGTTTTCGGCGACCAAATTGTTTATCGACATTTCTTTAACCGCCGGCCTGAGCCTGTCATATAACCAAAACAGATCGACCCTAGAACAACAGGGTTCATCTCTACAATACACAAACCACACCTTTGCCGTCTCTCCATCACTGAAATGGAACACGAACAAAAATCTGAATTTCGATTTCACGATGAATGCATTCTTCTCGGGAGTGAGTATGAATAAGGAGAGGGTGGAGAATTATATTCCTCTTATCAATCATCGGTTATACTCATTTTTTGGTATTACCGAAAAGTTGTCGCTCTCTTCTACGTTACAGCATTATTACAACAAGTCACCCAACTCTTCCGGAACAAACTTGCTGTTTGCCGATCTCGGTTTTCAATATATTTTCAATAAAGTGACCGTTCGATTGGATTGGACCAATATTCTCAATCAGAAACAGCATGTTACAAGCAGTTACAATGCGATTAACACCTACACAATTGTAGATAAACTGAGACCGGGAGAAGTGCTTATAACCTTCAGGTTTAAACGGTAAGGGAAATACCGGAGGTGAAAAATGGACCCAAATGATCATCGATCATTCACCCCGGTCATCCGAACCGCTTACCCAATTTTTCTTAGCACAATCCTGAAGGTAGCACCTTTCCCCAATTCGGACTTCAGCACAAATATTTTCCCTTTGTGATACACCTCCACGATCCGTTTCACCAGCGTAAGGCCCAGCCCCCACCCCCGCTCTTTGGTGGTATAACCGGGGGAGAAGATCTTCTTCTGTTTCGATCTCGTAATCCCTTTGCCGCTGTCGGTTACATCAAGCAGAGCCTGATTATCCTTTTCAGTCAGTCTGAAGATGATAGTACCCTCTCCATTCATGGCATCTACCGCATTCTTCGTGAGATTTTCAATCACCCATCCAAATAGTGGTTCATTCAGTGAGACCATCACCGGCTTTTCGGGGAAAAGTAACGAAAAAGTGATTCTTTCTGACAGTCGCTTTTCAAGGTATGTCAATGCATTCCTCACCACCAACCGCATGTCTGCCGGCTCTGTGTTCGGTGCAGAGCCAATCCTGGAGAAACGTTCTGCAATCATTTGCAAACGGGCGGTATCCTTTTCAATCTCACCCACCAGTGCAGCATCCACCTCTTTCAGCTTCAGATATTCTGTCCATGCTGCCAGCGATGAGATGGGTGTACCCAGTTGATGGGCCGTCTCTTTCGACAATCCCACCCAGACACTGTTTTGTTCGGCTTGTTGCGAACGTTTCAGCGCAAAAAATGCAAGAGCGACAAACAGAGCGATGATAAAAAGCTGTATATAGGGATATACCTGCAATTGCTTCAACGTGTAAGAGTCATCAAAATAAAGCGATTGATTCAGCTCTTCCATTCTGATAGGAGCATGTCTGCCGGCAAACTGTTCCATTTTATCTCGAAGTAAAGCGATTGTATCCTTCTCCGGTAGTTTTATATTATTCGATTGTAATTTCCCGCTGTTTTCATCATACAGGATAACCGGTATGGTCGTGTTACTTTGAAGTATATTCAAAACCAGCAACATATCCGCGCCGGGTTCATCAAGGGAGATCGACGCTGTGGCTCTTGCCCATATTTCCATCTTCTGCCGCTCCTCTACCGACACCTGTTTCACCAAGTTGCCGGACACTACCAGTGAGAGAAGGGCCGCTGCAATGGCTATGATGACGAACAGGTAAGTGAGGGTTTGCCGTGTATACATGGAAAAAAGAATTAGGAATTAATAGTGATTATCAGCTGACTGATTTAACAGTATCTCGGGCCTGACTTCCGGCAAATAACCGCTTCGTATCCGCCATTCATTGGGATAAAGATTATTCGCCCGGTTGCCTATATTCTTCACAAACCCGATCGGTTCATCGTGATAGGTGAGCAGGAGAAATCCTTTCGGTGCATCGGCAATGGTGATGGCTTCTTTACGCAGGTAGGCGATTGCCAGTTCGTAAGGCAGTTCAACCTCGCAGAATGCTGTCCGGTTCAGGTTTCTGCTCATCGCCAGTGAATGCGAGGGGATTAAGTCTTTTCCCTTTTTCTCCCCTATGTCAACACCCATCGAGACAATCCTCAACCGCTCTTTCAAAGAGAGCATCGTTTCAGCATGTGCTTTTGGCAGTGCTGTGATACGGTTATCTGTTTCCACAAAATCGTACAGCTCCGGATGCTTTATCATTCCGGCATATTCAGAAATATCCTTTATGAACAGCGATGGCCTCTTTCTGTTCTTTTTGGAGGAATAGACACCTTTTGAGGAATATTCAGTTTCAGGAAGCGTTGATTCCGATTTTCTTAACAGCGTAACAAACAGCCCCTCTCCCCTGGTCTTGTGAGGAAAAAAGCGGTAACCCACTGCTCCGTGAAGAGATGACGGGGTGATCCCCCACTCCTCTTCAGTTGGTACTTCAATAAAATCAGCGCCCAGTTTTTGTGCCATCCAGAGAGCATTCTCTTCATTCTCGGCCTTGTTATAGGTGCAGGTGCTGTAAATAAGCACACCTCCCGGTTTCAGTGCGGGCCACACATCACTGAGAATATCTTTTTGTCGTGCTGCACACATCACCACATTCTGTGGTGACCACTCCTTCACTGCCACTTCATCTTTACGAAACATCCCTTCTCCCGAACAGGGAGCATCCACAAGTATCAGATCGAAGAGAGCCGGGAAAGCGGCGAAGTCTCCCGGATGATTATTGGTGACCACGCTGCAGGGATCACCAAACTTGGTCAGGGTCTCCGACAATATGTTTGCACGTTGATGTATCAGTTCATTGCTGACCAGCAGGCTACCCTCCGGCAATGCCGTCAAAAGACTTAACGACTTACCACCCGGGGCACCGCAAAGATCGAGACAGAGGGACGGCTGTATAACCAGCTGCCTTACCAGATACTCCACAAACATAGATGATGCTTCCTGGACATAGTAATAGCCTGCATGAAAGAGAGGATCGAACGTGAAGGCAGGACGCTCTTTCAGGTAGTAACCCCACTCCGACCACGGCACAGGTTGTGCCGGCCTGGCGAAACCCATCGGGTTACGTGCTGATTTGTGCGGGTTAAGACGGATACTCACCGGGGTATCTCCCTCCAATGCAGAAAGGAATTGCTCTGTTTCACCTCCAAGCAGTGACCGGAGAGAAAAGATAAATTCTTCAGGGAATTTCATTGACAGATCTTTTGGTTACAAAGATAAAAGATTTTTGCTGATTCGTTTTCGATTGATTGATTTATGGGCTTAACAAAAAAAAGTTATCTTTGTGCTTTCACAGAATCATCAAAAAATCAATCATGAAAAAAATGCTTCTTATCGCAGGACTGCTCTGCACCATGCTTATTTCTGCGCAGGTAAGACCTGATCCGCAACCGGCACCTGACAGCTTCGAACAATTCAACCTGGGCATGGCCGGTTATACATTTGTAAATTTCGACCTGGACAAGACACTGGAAATTATGGATAAATGCGATGTGAAATATCTCTGCATCAAAGATTTTCATCTCCCCCTCAAGAGCACGGATGAAGAAATCGCGGCTTTCCATGCCAAACTAAAAACGAAAGGTGTAACAGGCTATGCCGTAGGACCTATCTATATGCGTTCCAGGGATGAGGTAGACAACGCATTTGAATATGCAAAACGAGTGGGCGTGAAGCTGATCGTGGGAGTACCCAACTATGAGCTGCTGCCATACGTAGACCTAAAAGTGAAGGAGTATGATTTTCAATATGCCATTCACCTTCACGGTCCGGACATGCCATTGTATCCCGATGCAGATGATGTCTGGAACAACGTGAAAGATCTTGATGGGAGGATAGGTATGTGTCTCGATGTGGGGCATGACACACGCAACGGAAAAGATCCGGTGAAGGATCTGGAGAAATACCATTCGCGCGTATTTGACATTCATATCAAGGATGTGACGGGATCGACCAAAGCCGGTTATTCAGTTGAGATCGGCCGCGGTATCATCGATTTCCCTGCATTTATCGATATGCTCCGTAAAGTAGACTATAGCGGTGTCTGCAGCCTTGAGCACGAACGCAACATGAAAGATCCCTTTCTGGGAATTGCGGAATCGATCGGCTATTTCAGAGGGATGATTGCTGCAACGAAAGAGGTTAAGAAATAAAAAAAAGATTCTCTACCATTTTAAAAGGTTGATCTGGTAAAATTAACCTTTTCATTTTATTAGGGATGAAACAGAGCCATACATGCTCCTTTTTCCGAAAAGGGGTTCCGAAAAAACGGTGAACAATGAAAAATGTCCTCTCTCCCCTCCCCTGGAAAGTACTGGAAAGTGAATATCTGCACAAAAGGCCCTGGCTCACCGTGCGTAAAGAAAAACTGGAGATGCCCAACGGGAATGTGGTACCTGAATATTATGTACTGGAATACCCCGACTGGGTAAATATCATCGCCATCACCAAAGAGGGTGAATTTATTCTGGTGCAGCAATACCGGCCGGGAATCGGCAAAACCTGCTTTGAACTGTGTGCCGGCGTGTGTGAAGAAGAGGACCCCTCTCCACTTGCCTCTGCACAAAGAGAGTTACTGGAAGAGACAGGTTACAGCGGAGGGCACTGGAAAGAGTTCATGCGTGTTGCACCCAACGCGAGCGCTGCCAACAACTACTCCTGGTGCTTTATCGCCGAAGGTGTGGTGAAAACAGGCAATCAGGCTCTGGAAGAGTCTGAAGATATCACAGTACATCTTTTTTCCTACGATGAGGTGAGGGCACTGCTAACAAGCGAACAGATTATACAGGCAACCATGGCCGCCCCATTGTGGAAATATTTTGCGTTGAACGATAAACAACAATCACCATGATCACCATCACCATCATTGTGCTTACCTCCATCGTCTCCATTCTCGCATTCCGAAACAACGCAATGATGGAGAGGATGATCTTTTATCCGCCTTCGGTCAGAAGGGGTGAATGGCACAGGCTGTTTACCTACGGTCTCCTGCACGCCGATTACATGCATCTTATCTTTAACATGTTCACGCTCTATTTCTTTGCGACGGATATAGAGCGTATATGTAAAGCACAACTGGGTGAACAGGTGGGGGCACTCTGCTTTATCATCCTCTACATCTCGGCCTTGCTGATCTCCATACTACCAACATACTTCAAACAGAAAGAGAACAGATCTTATCATGGCCTGGGTGCATCGGGAGCCGTCTCGGCATTGATCTTTGCATATATGCTGATCAATCCGATGAACTTCATGGGTATCCTCTTTATACCGGTGATGCTGCCCGCATTCCTTTTCGGGATTATCTTTATGCTGATCTCCATCTCGCTGGATAAAAAAGAGCATGGAGGCATCAACCACTCAGCACATATCACCGGAGGAATATACGGCCTTGTCTATATGATTGTACTGTTCTACATTCTGGCAGATATAAACCTGATCGGATCATTCTTCAGTCAGATAAGGATCGAGTCTCTCTCCGACCTGTTTCATATCGGTTTCTAAAAGCTCAGACTGTCTCCTTACACCATTTATCAGCTTTTAGACCCTTATTCGAGAGAAGGAAAAGGATGAGAGAGGCGACAGACTGGTCACACAATTTATAAGATATCCGGGGAAAGGGAGCTACGCATTGCCTTATTTTGTCTATTTTTGTATGAAAAAGGTCTTCAAACGAAATGGATCATCCGGCACTTTATTTAATTCCCGTAACGTTGGGTGAGACACCTGTTGAACAGGTGATTCCCTCATACAACAGAACGGTCGTTTCAAATCTGAAATATTTTATCGTGGAGAATATCAGATCGGCACGCCGTTTTCTGAAGAAAAGCAATCCTGACACAGATATTGATACACTCACTTTTTATGAGTTGAACAAGCACACCGACAGGAATATAATCACCAGTTACCTACTGCCAATGAAGAGAGGTGAGAGCATCGGCATTATCTCTGAGGCGGGCTGTCCCGCCGTGGCCGACCCGGGTGCCGATGTGGTGACTATCGCACAGCAGGAGGGTTACAAGGTTGTTCCACTGGTGGGACCCTCCTCCATGTTGATGGCCATCATGGCCTCGGGCTTCAACGGACAAAGCTTTGCCTTTCACGGTTATCTTCCGATCGACGCCAGTGACAGGGTAAAAAGGCTGAAACAACTTGAGAGCAGATCCTACAACGAGGACCAGACACAACTATTTATTGAAACACCCTATCGCAACCGGAAACTGGCTGATGATATATTGCAGCACTGTAAGCCGCAGACAAGGCTTTGTATAGCGATGAATATTTCATGTGAAGATGAGTATATTGTTACACGGAGGGTGAAAGCATGGAAAGGAAATCTTCCCGACATGCATAAAAAACCGTGTGTATTTCTACTTTACAGAGAATAATGAACATTCAACACAACATACAACTCCAACACTACAACTCATTCAGGACGAAAGCGCTTACGAAACTTTTTTGTGAACCGCTAACGCCGGAAGAGTTGTCGGAGATAGTGAAAGCTTTTCCCGGTGAAAAGAAATTAATCCTTGGTGCCGGATTCAATCTGTTCTTTACGGAGGATTACGATGGCCTTATTATCAGACCGGCTATGAAGGGTATCAACATATTGTCTGAGACCGACAGTGAGGTGGTTTTAGAGGCCGGTGCAGCCGAGGATTGGGACACTTTCGTGGAATACGCTGTTTCGAAAGGATTTGCCGGCCTGGAGAATCTATCACTGATTCCCGGTTCCGTGGGTGCAAGCCCGGTGCAGAATATAGGCGCTTATGGTACCGAGGTGAAAGACTCAATAATACATGTGAACGCAGTAGATATCCGGTCAGGGGAGATCACCATCTTCACCAATGAAGAGTGTCTTTTTGCATACCGTGACAGCATCTTTAAACGCAACTGTCGTTATATCATCACCTCAGTTATCTTCCGATTGAGTAAATCATTCACCTACAAAGAGAAATATATCGATCTCAGTCGCGAGCTGGAAGGTGTGCCCTCTCCAACACTTTTGCAGGTGCGGGAGGCTATTATACGCATACGCACCCGCAAACTGCCCGATTATACCGTTCTGCCCAATGCCGGCAGCTTCTTTAAAAATCCGCTGTTGACGAAAGAGGAAAAAGAGATGCTTCAGCACAAGCTGGTAGATCTGCCTGTATACAATGTAGGAGAAGAGAGGTTTAAAACATCTGCCGCATTTTTGATTGAAAAGGCGGGATACAAGGGCAGACGTCGCGGAATGGTTGGTACCTATGAACATCATTCGCTGATCATCGTCAACTACGGCACTGACAATGGGAAGGAGATAGCCGACTTCATGAGGGAGATACAGAACGAAGTCAGTCAGCAGTTTGAGGTGATGCTTGAACCGGAAGTGTGGATCTTTTAATTTGCAATTACGAACAGTCAATAAAAAACAATCAATATGTCATCATTTATCATCGAAGGCGGACACAGTCTACAGGGAGTGATCACCCCACAGGGTGCGAAAAACGAGGCACTACAGGTGATCTGCGCCACACTGCTTACACGGGAAGAGATAATCATTGAAAACATCCCTGACATCCTGGATGTGAATAACCTCATCGGACTGTTGCGTGATATGGGTGTCATAGTGAAGAAACAAAGTGATGAAACCTACTCCTTCAGGGCGGAAGAGATTGACCTGGCTTACACGCAATCGGATGATTTCATGAAAAAAAGTGGCGCCATGAGGGGTTCGATCATGATTATCGGCCCGCTGCTGGCACGCTTCGGTGAAGCCGTAGTGCCTAAACCGGGAGGTGACAAGATTGGTCGCCGGCGGCTGGATACCCACTTTAACGGTATCATAAAACTGGGTGCTGAGCTGAAACTGAATGAAAAGAAACAGCTGTTCACCCTCACCACCAGGCAACTGAAAGGAACCTACATTTTACTCGATGAGGCTTCAGTTACCGGCACCGCCAACCTGCTGATGGCAGCGGTGCTTGCGCATGGAGAGACTACCATCTACAATGCCGCGTGTGAACCATACGTAGAACAGTTAAGCCGGATGCTGGTGCGTATGGGAGCAAAGATTGAGGGGATAGGCTCCAATAAGCTGATTGTACACGGGGTGACAAGCCTCAGCGGCTGCAAACACCGGTTACTGCCCGACATGATTGAGATAGGCAGTTTCATCGGCATGGCAGCGATGACAGCCTCTGAGATCACCATCAGGGATACGTCTGTGGCCAACCTGGGCATCATCCCTGATAGTTTTCGACGCCTGGGCATCAGTGTGGAACAACGGGGTGATGATCTCTACATTCCACGCCAGGAGAGCTACACCATTGAGTCATTCATCGACGGCTCCATTCTCACCATTGCCGATGCACCCTGGCCGGGGCTCACACCTGATCTGTTGAGTGTGATGCTGGTGGTGGCCACGAAAGCCACTGGCAGCGTGCTGATCCATCAGAAAATGTTCGAGAGCCGTCTTTTCTTCGTGGATAAGTTGATTGATATGGGAGCACAGATCATCCTATGCGATCCCCATCGCGCTGTTGTTATCGGCCTGCATAATCGCTTCCATCTGAAAAGCATGACCATGACATCTCCCGATATCCGTGCCGGTATCTCGCTTCTTATAGCGGCCATGAGTGCCGAAGGGACAAGCACCATTCACAATATCGACCAGATAGACCGCGGCTATCAACAGATTGACAGGCGGTTGAATGCCCTGGGTGCACGCATTGAGCGGACTTCAGAACGGTAACAACCCATCACCATTGACAAAGGTCAGTTGAACCATCATGTAGCATTCCACGTTTAAATAGAAACGATAACATTCAAAGATTTCACGTTATGTCAAAAATCAACGATTTCAGGAAACTTCACTCAGGGGATGAACCCTTTATTCTGGGTAATGTATGGGACGCTAAAAGCGCTCAACTTGCCGAAAAAGCGGGTTATAAAGCCGTTGGCATTTCCGGTCACGCCATTGCCGAGAACCTTGGTTATAAAGACGGTGAGAATATGAGTTTTGAAGAGCTGCTGTTTGTTGTGAATCGTGTTATAAAATCGGTCTCCATTCCCGTTTCAGTAGATATAGACGGAGGTTACGGAAGAAGTTTAGGCAAAGTGAATGAACACATCAGGCAATTGCTGGAAATGGGCGCCGCCGGAATCAATATTGAAGATTCAGTGGTAAAGGAGGGAAAACGCTTGTTGGTGGAACTGGAAAAATTCACTAAAATAGTTCGGGGTATCCGTTCGTTTCTGACGGAACAAAAATCTTCACTCTTCCTGAATATACGTACAGATACCTATGTTACCAAACATCCGAAACCTTTGGAAGAGACGATTAAACGGGTCAAGGCATATGAAGAAGCAGGTGCAGATGGGATTTTTGTACCACTTCTCTCTGATGATAAGGAGATTAAATTAGTGGTCAGCAGCTGCGGGCTTCCTCTCAATGTGTACCTGCAATCACATACACCATCCTACTCACAACTCAAACTACTGGGCGTAAAGCGTATCAGCAGCGGTGCAGCCGTTCATGCGCAAAGTTACCGTAAGGCAGATGAACTATACCGGTCACTGATCACAGACAAGCGCTTCGGCAAGTTGTTCAGCTGATAAACAATCTGGTGAAGTCTCTGAATAATGTTGGAAGCGCATAAAATAGATTCGGCGTTTCCAATGAATTTATTTGCTTATTCGATAACTCTTTTATTACTTTGCACTTTCATTCAAAAGATCAACATACACTTTCGGCTTGATGAAACATGTATCCTCTATGAAGGAGACAGATAACTACACAATAACCACAAAAAATTATGCCAACGAACTTGGTCGTAACCGACATTAAACAAGTAACCATTCGATTTTCAGGTGACTCCGGCGACGGGATGCAGCTGTCAGGAACATTGTTTTCTACATTATCTGCTATCTTCGGCAATGAAATTGCCACCTTCCCCGATTTCCCGGCGGAGATTAGGGCTCCTCAGGGTTCACTGCATGGTGTATCAGGATTCCAGGTTCGCATCGGTGCAAAAGATGTATATAACTCTGGGGACAAGACAGACGTACTGGTCGCCATGAACCCGGCAGCATTGAAAGTGAACGCCCAGCACCTGAAAAAAGGATCCATCGTGCTTTACGACACCGATTCATTTCAGAAAAAAGATCTTGATAAAGCGCTGTTTACCACGCAGGAACCTTTTACGGAACTCAACCTTGAACATGTACAGCCAATAGGTGTTTCCATCACCTCAATGACAAAAGCTTCTCTGGAGGAATCAGGTCTGGAGAACAAAGAGATGCTGCGCAGCAAAAACATGTTTGCGCTCGGCATTGTTTGCTGGCTCTTCAACCGCCCCCTGGAGATTGCAGACAAGTTGTTGGAGCAGAAGTTCTCCAAAAGACCAAAACTGGTGGAAGCAAACATCAAGGCGCTTACCGACGGTTATAACTATGGCAACAATATACACCTCACCGCTTCGACCTATCGGATTGATCCTATTGAGTCGGGCAAAGGTTTTTATACCGATGTGAACGGGAATACAGCCACGGCTTACGGGTTGATTGCCGCTGCCGAAAAGGCGGATGTGCAGTTGTTCCTCGGCTCCTACCCCATCACACCTGCTACCGACATTCTTCAGGAACTGGTGAAAAGAAAAGATTTCGGCGTGAAAGCGCTGCAGATGGAAGATGAGATTGCAGGTATCACCTCTTCCCTCGGTGCAAGTTTTGCCGGCTGCCTGGCCGCGACATCCACATCAGGACCGGGGCTGGCACTTAAGAGCGAGGCTCTGGGACTGGCAGTGATGGCCGAGCTGCCGTTGGTGGTGATTGATGTACAGCGTAGCGGTCCCTCCACGGGTATGCCTACCAAGAGTGAACAAACCGACCTCAATCAGGCTCTTTACGGACGTAACGGCGAGAGTCCGCTCGTCGTGATGGCAGCAGCTTCACCCGTCGATTGTTTTGAGAGTGCCTTCGAAGCATCAAAGATAGCACTGGAACATATGACTCCGGTTATTCTGCTGACCGACGGTTATATTGCCAACGGCTCATCTGCATGGAAAATTCCGGACATGAGTGATTATCCGGATATCAAGCCTCCTTATGTGCAGAACCATTTCAATGGTGATGCGGGAGAATGGAAACCATTCCTTCGCGACGAAAAAACGCTTGTAAGATACTGGGGTATTCCCGGCACACCCAAATATATGCACCGTATAGGCGGCCTTGAAAAAGATCAGCTCACCGGTGTGATCTCCTCCAACCCGGAAAATCACCAGCAAATGGTAAACATCCGTAAACAGAAGATACAGAATATTGCCGGTTTCCTTCCGGCACAGGAGCTCATAGGTGATAAAGATGCCGACACGCTGATTGTGGGATGGGGCGGCACCTACGGCCATCTGCTGGAAGCAACCCTTCGCATCCTTGCCGATGGAAAGAAAATTGCTTTCACCCACTTCAGATATATCTCTCCGCTGCCCGGGAACAGTTATGAACTGTTGAAGAACTTTAAACGTGTAATCGTTGCAGAACAGAACAACGGTCAGTTTGCTGATTATCTGAACGGCATGTTTCCCGATCTGAAAAACATCTGCAAGTTTAATCGTGTAGAAGGACAGCCATTCAAGGTAAGCGAGCTGATTGAAGAATTCACAAAAACGATGGAAGGAAAATAAACATGAACGCAACAGAAATAAAATATCAGAAACATCTCCCCAAGGATTACAAGAGTGAAAATGCCGTGCGCTGGTGCCCGGGTTGTGGTGATTATGCAATCCTTACCTGCCTTCACAAAGCATTGGCTGAGCTGAACATTGAACCTCATGACACAGCGGTGATCTCGGGAATAGGTTGTTCCTCACGATTACCCTATTACATGAACACATATGGATTCCATAGTATTCACGGTCGTGCGGCGGCTATAGCCACAGGTGTGAAAGTAGCGAATCCTGCTTTGAGTGTGTGGGTTGCCACGGGTGATGGTGACTCGCTGGCTATTGGGGGGAATCATTTCATCCATGCCATCAGACGCAATGTGGACATCAATATACTCCTCTTCAACAATAAGATCTATGGTCTGACAAAGGGACAGTACTCACCCACCTCCTCAAGAGGATTTGTGTCCAAATCATCCCCCTTTGGAACGGTGGAAGATCCCTTCCGTCCGGCAGAGTTATGCTTCGGCGCAAGAGGTACCTTCTTCGCCCGTGCCATTGATGTGGATATGAAGAACCAGGTGGAGGTGATGGCAGAAGCTGCACGTCACAAAGGTACTTCAGTTGTTGAGATATTGCAGAATTGCGTAATTTTCAATGATGGTATTCACAACAAAATAAGTGACCGCACCTGGAAAGCCGACAATACAGTGACACTGAAACATGGTGAAAAAATGATCTTCGGCAAGGAGAATAACAAGGGGATCGTCCTTGAAGGGTGGAATCTTAAAGGGATCACTATTGGTGAAGATGGATACACACTGGATGATGTGCTGATACATGATGCTACCGCCAGAGACAACACATTACAACTGAAACTGGCACTCATGGATACATCTGAGGGGCTTCCGGTTGCACTGGGTGTGATTCGCAATATTGACGCACCTTCCTACGAAAGGGATTACCAAAAGCAGATTGAGGAGGTACAAATAAGAACTCCAAAAAAATCATTCACTGAGTTTTTGTTAGGCTCCTCAAACGTATGGGAAGTAAAATGATGTGACGATGTAACGATTCGGTGATGTGGTGATTCGGTGATTCAATCGATAAATCAACGCATCAACGAATCGGTTATTCAGCCGATCTTCTTCGTCTTATCTCCATCTGTATCAGCTTCAGCTCGCGGCTTGTCTGGCCTTTGACGGATGAATTCTCTTCGGCACGACGGAACAGATAGGGAATCATCGTCTTCACCTCACCATAGGGTAGATATTTTGCCACATTGTATCCCTGTTCTGCCAGGTTAAAGGTGATATGGTCGCTCATCCCATAGAGTTGGGAGAAGTAAATACCGGGATGGTCTCGCGCCAGTCCCTTTTCATCAATCAGGTTTGCAAGTAAGAGTGTACTTTTTTCATTGTGTGTGGCAACCATGAAATCGATCGTTTCATGATGTTCCATAAAATAGCGGATAATTTCATCGAAATCATGATCCGTCGCCTCTTTATCGGGTTGGATGGGTGATGGATATCCTTTTACGGCAGCGCGTTCGCGTTCTTTTTCCATGTAGGCACCACGGACAATCTTCAAGCCAAATTTGAACCTCCCCGCCGATGCTTTCCGATGATGTTGCCTTATACGCTCAATGCTGTCATGCCGGTACATCTGGTAGGTGTTCTGCACGATAGCCCTCTCCCTGTTATACCTCGCCATCATCATCATCACAAGCTCGTCCAGTACAGGTTGTATCCATGTTTCCTCCGCATCAATCAGTACCGGTACATTCAAGTCATGTCCACGTCTGAAGATTGAATCTACTCTCTCTTCCACACGTCTGAATTCAGCCTTCTCTTCTTCTGTGAGGGGCTTTTGTTCACTCACCTTCACCAACAGGTCGAAGCGAGCAATACCTGTGATTTTAAATGCACTGAAAGGCACACTTTTATTTTTATGTGCGAACTCAACGGTACGGATTACCTCATTACAGGTCTCATCGAAGATTGCATCGGATTCTTCTCCCTCCAGTGCATAATCCAGAATTGACATCACATTGCTTTTGGCCAGCTTTGCAATTGTTTTACTGCAATCCTCAATTGACATCCCACCAACAAAATGACGATAAATAGTACGTTGTAGAATAGATTTTACCGGGAAGTGAATGGCAAAGGCAATATTGATCAGATGCTTACCTATTTTTACCATAATCCGGCTGTTCATCACGCTGAACAGTTGATATGCCTCGCGAAGACTTGCATTGGATTGATCATGAAAGGCGATCTCCGAATTGTTGAAATCGATCAAGTGGGTTTTTCCTGATTGCATGCGTTAATTATAAAAGCATTAAGATTATCGTACAAAAATAGGAAAAATTTATTCTGTTTTTACATTTTGCCAAATAAAAGCGATTGTTCACTAATTCCAATTTTTTCTCTGTATAAATCTTCCCGGAAGCATATGATAATCATACTTTTTTTTGGTAAATTTGTATCATTAAAAAATAGAAACGTCATAAAAAAATAGTTTATCTTATGCCTAAAGGAGTCTATAAATTACCAGAAGTGAAAAATGAACCCGTAAAGAGCTATGCTCCGGGATCACCCGAAAGAGAAGCGCTGAAGCTGAAGTTGAATGAACTCGGCAACGGAGGGCTCGACCTGCCAATGATCATTGACGGGAAAGAGGTACGTACAGGCAATCTGATGGACATCCGTCCCCCACACGATCACCGCAATCTTCTGGGACATTATCACCAGGGTGACAAATCACACGTGCAGATGGCCATAGATGCAGCCCTGAAAGCCAAACCGGCATGGGAAGCAATGCGTTGGGAGAGCCGGGCAGCAATTTTCCTGAAAGCCGCGGAGCTGATTGCAGGACCCTATCGTGCCGAATTTAATGCGGTCACCATGATCGGACAATCCAAGAATGCATACCAGTCAGAAATCGATGCCGTTTGTGAGCTGGTAGATTTCTACCGCTACAATGTGAAAAATATGCAGGAAATATACGCCATGCAGCCCAACTCGTCTCCCGGGATATGGAACCGTATGGTTTGGCGTCCACTCGAAGGATTCATCTTCGCACTTACACCGTTCAACTTCACTTCTATTGCCGGCAATCTGGGAGGTGCACCCGCACTGATGGGTAATACCGTGGTATGGAAACCATCTAAAACAGCTGTCTACTCAGCCCATTTCATCATGAAGATACTGATAGAGGCCGGATTGCCTGATGGTGTGATCAATCTGATCTACGCTGGCGGAAGAGAAGCAGCTGATGTCGTTTTCAACCACCGTGACTTTGCAGGATTGCATTTCACCGGATCCACAGCCGTATTCAATGGCATGTGGAAGACGATTGCCAATAATATCCCAAAATACAAATCCTACCCGCGTATTGTGGGTGAGACAGGTGGTAAGGACTACATCATTGCCGATGAAACAGCCAATGCAAAACAGATTGCTACAGCTATCACCCGCGGTGCGTTTGAGTATCAGGGACAGAAATGCTCGGCTGCATCCCGTGCATACATCCCCCTGAATCTATGGGATGATGTAAAGAAATTCGTGAGTGAAGATCTCGCAAAAATCAATACAGGCGTAGTAGAAGATTTCAGCAATTTCGTGAATGCGGTGATTGACGAAGAGTCGTTCGATAAACTGGCAAAAGTGATTGATGATGCCAAAGAGTCTCCCGATGCTGAGATCGTTTGTGGCGGGACATGCGACAAATCGAAGGGTTACTATATCCATCCCACCGTGATCCAGGCAAAGAAACCCGATTACATCACGATGAAGGAGGAGCTCTTCGGCCCCATCATCACCATCTATGTTTACGACCCTGAAAAGCTGGACGAGACAATGGATATCCTTGACACCACCACCGACTATGCATTGACAGGCGCCATCTTCTCTGCCGACAGAGCACGTATAGAGAAGATGACTGCCCGCCTGATGCACACCGCCGGTAATTTCTATATCAACGACAAACCCACGGGAGCCGTGGTTGATCAGCAACCATTTGGTGGTGGGCGTGGCTCCGGCACCAATGATAAAGCCGGTTCACTGTTCAACCTGTTGCGCTGGGTGTCGCCGCAATGTATCAAAGAGACCTTTGTTCCGGCTACAGACTATATGTATCCCAATTTTCGGGTGGAGTAACAGATTATAATCTTGTTGCGTAATTAAAAGACCTGCCACTGAATGAGGCGGGTCTTTTGCATTCTTTACATCTGTTAAATCTACTTCAGCAAAAAACAATCTATCTTTGCAGGGTGTTTATGCAGTTAACAGACAATTGGAATGCAGAGTAAAAATATAAATATAGCCGTCGACGGTTTCTCGTCGTGTGGCAAGAGCACGATCGCCAAAGGGTTGGCAAGGCAACTGGGATACACCTATATAGACAGCGGCGCGATGTATCGCTCCGTAGCGCTGTTCGCTATACGCAACGGATGGATCACCGATTCGGAGATGGATGAGGAACATTTGAGGCAGCATATTGGAGATATTCGCATCACTTTCAAAACCAACAGTCACGGAGAACAGGAGACCTATCTCAATGGTGAGAACGTGGAAAGGGAGATCCGCACCCTCGATGCAGCCAACGGCGCCAGCCGTGTGAGCACATTGGGATTCGTGCGGAAAGCACTGGTAGCACAACAGCAGGTTTTGGGAAAAGAAAAAGGTGTGGTGATGGACGGCCGCGATATAGGCACGGTCGTATTTCCTGATGCTGAACTCAAGCTTTTCCTTACTGCTTCTCCCGAAGTAAGGGCTCAACGACGGTTTGATGAGATGAAAGCCAGGGGTGAGAATCCCTCTTTCGATGATGTACTGACCAATGTGAAAGAACGTGACCAGCGTGACACAACCCGTGTAGAGAGTCCTTTGCGGAAAGCCGATGACGCCCTCGAACTGGATAATTCTCATATTGGGATTGAAGAACAGTTACAGTGGGCACTCGGGATGTTTAACAAAATCACAACAGAAAATGAACAAGATTGAAATAGACAGGCAGTCCGGTACCTGTTTTGGTGTGGCAAAAGCGATTACCAGAGCAGAGGAGGAACTGAAAAAAGGAGGCACACTTTATTGTCTGGGTGACATTGTGCATAACAGTATTGAGGTAAAGCGTCTTGAAAAGATGGGATTGATCACCATCGATCATGAGCAGTTCCGACAGCTGAAGAATGTACGGGTACTGCTTCGTGCACATGGTGAACCACCCAGCACCTACCAGACAGCCAAAGAGAACAACATAGAGTTAATCGATGCATCCTGCCCTGTGGTATTGGGTCTGCAGAAAAAAATCAAGAAAAAATTCAATACCCGTCCAAATGAATCAGACCAGATCGTTATTTACGGTAAAAAAGGACATGCCGAAGTAAACGGTTTACTGGGACAGACAGATGAATCGGCCATCATCATTGAAAGCATCGTGGAGATTGACAAACTGGATTTCTCTAAGAACATCAGCCTCTTTTCACAAACCACCAAACCTCTCGATGGCTTTCAGGAGATGGGTGAGATGATCAAATCACGCATGAAAGACGGGGCAACATTTAATTTTTACGACTCCATCTGTCGTCAGGTATCCAATCGGGTACCCAACATCCGGGAATTTGCTGAAAGACATGATCTCATCCTGTTTATCGCCGGAGAGAAAAGCTCCAACGGAAAGGTTCTGTTCGCCGAATGTAAAAAGAAAAATCCAAATTCGTACCTCATCCATACACCCGATGAGATTGACCCTACCCTCCTCAGGGATAATATTACTATCGGCATCTGTGGCGCCACCTCTACCCCGATGTGGCAGATGGAAGCAGTTGCCGAAAACATTGCAAAACTGATGCCTCAGATGCCTATTGAAAAAGCTGCTTTTTAAGCAGCTTTTTTTTGTGGCATCGTTAAAAAGACATATCTTTGCATCTAATTGTTTTTAAGGTTATCAGTGTAAATAACCGGCAAAGTTTCATAGAAATAGATACAAATGATAGACTCTAGCATAAAAAGTGTAGGCCTTCTCACTTCGGGAGGTGATGCGCCTGGTATGAATGCAGCCATTCGGGCGGTTACTCGCGCCGGAATTTCCAACGGCATACGCATGTATGGCATTTACAGGGGTTATAAAGGTCTTATTTCCAATGAGATTGAAGAATTCAAAACCAATAGTGTAAGCAATATTATTCAACAGGGCGGAACCATTCTGAAAACAGCCCGATCGATGGAGTTTATGACTGTGGAAGGGCGCAGGATTGCTTATGAAAATATGCAAAAACACGGGATTGAAGCGCTTGTTGTGATTGGAGGTGACGGCTCTCTGACCGGTGCCGGTATTTTTGCCAACGAGTACAATATTCCTGTGGTGGGTCTTCCCGGAACGATAGACAATGATCTTAACGGCACAGATACGACCATCGGTTACGACACTGCACTGAATACCATCATGGAGGCAATGGACAAAATACGTGACACGGCAACCTCACACGAGCGTCTTTTTTTCGTTGAGGTGATGGGGCGTAACTGCGGTTACCTGGCGCTCAACAGTGCCATTGCATCAGGCGCCGAGGCAGCCATCATTCCCGAGATAAGTATCGAGAAGGACCAGCTGGGGGAACTGATTGAGCAAGGTTTCCGAAAATCAAAAAGCAGTAGTATGGTGCTTGTTACTGAGAGTGAAGTGACCGGCGGGGCAATGAAGCTGGCTGAACGTGTAAAAAAGGAATATCCCCAATATGATGTACGCGTCTCCATCCTCGGGCACTTACAGCGAGGTGGTTCACCCACGGCACAGGACCGCATACTGGCAAGCCGCATGGGCATTGCCGCCATTCAGGCACTTCAGGAAAATCAACGGAACGTAATGATAGGAATACGTGAAAACGAAATCGATTACGTCCCTTTTAAGAAAGCCATTAAGAAAGAGAGAGAAATAAGCAAGGAATTGCTTGAAGTGTTACGTATCTCCTCTATCTGACCATTGCACTGTCATTCCTGATTGCAAAAAAAGAAACAGGCATTTTATTCTTTTTTAAGATGAAAAGAGGTACTTTTGTGGTTGAAACCAAAATAATCAACAATATTAAAATATGGAAATTACACACATTGAACACATCGGTATTGCAGTAAGAAGTATTGATGAGCAACTCCCTTACTATGAGGGTGTTTTAGGATTAAAGTGCTACAACATCGAGACGGTAGAAGATCAGAAAGTAAAGACAGCCTTTTTCAAAGTGGGACAAACAAAAATTGAGCTTCTGGAACCCACAAGTGACGAGAGTACCATTGCCAAATTTATTGAAAAAAGAGGAGAAGGGATTCATCACATCGCCTATGCAACGACAGATGTGAATGAAGCATTGAAAGAAGTGGAAGCGAAAGGAGTTCGTTTGATAGACCAGCAGGCGCGTGCTGGCGCTGAAGGGTTACGTATTGCCTTCCTTCACCCGAAAACTACAGGCAGCGTACTCACCGAGCTGTGCGAACACCCCGCATAAAAAGCATCAGGACCTTTGACCAATCTAACTGAAATAAACAATCATTATAAACAAATTTGATATATGAGCAACCAACTCGAAAAAGTAAAAGAGCTTATTCAACTACGTGAGAAAGCTCGCCTGGGTGGTGGAGAAAGAAGAATTGAATCGCAACACCTAAAGGGGAAATACACAGCACGTGAACGTATTGCCATGCTTCTTGATGAAGGAAGCTTCGAAGAGTATGATATGTTCGTTGAACATCGTTCACACAACTTCGGCATGGAAAAAACCAAATACCTTGGCGACGGTGTCGTCACCGGTTACGGGACCATTGAAGGACGTCTTATTTATGTCTTTGCACAGGATTTCACTGTCTCCGGAGGGTCTCTGTCTGAAATGCATGCGCAGAAAATCTGTAAGGTGATGGATCAGGCTTTGTTAATGGGTGCTCCGCTGATCGGTATCAACGACTCGGGTGGTGCTCGTATACAGGAAGGTATCAATGCCCTGGCCGGTTATGCGGAAATCTTCCAGCGCAATATTCTGGCATCGGGTGTGATTCCGCAGATTTCGGGAATCTTCGGTCCCTGTGCCGGTGGTGCGGTATACTCTCCCGCACTCACCGATTTCATCATCATGACACAAGGAACATCCTATATGTTTCTTACCGGTCCTAAAGTGGTGAAAAAAGTTACCGGAGAAGATGTGACACAGGAACAACTGGGAGGGGCAGCAGTGCATTCCTCCAAATCAGGCGTTTCACAATTCCAGGTTCAAACGGAAGAAGACGGGATGAAGCTTATCCGCAAGCTACTCAGCTTTATACCTCAGAACAATCTGGAAGAAGCTCCATTGCATCCCAATGATGACCCTATTGACCGCCTGGAAGACGGACTGAATGAGATTATCCCCGACAGTCCCACCAAACCATACGACATGTATGAAGTGATCGGCTCTGTGATCGACAACGGAGAGTTTCTGGAAGTACATGCCGATTACGCAAAAAATATCATCGTCGGTTTTGCCCGCTTCAACGGTCAATCGGTAGGTATCGTTGCCAACCAGCCCAAGTTTCTCGCCGGTGTGCTCGACATCAATGCTTCGCGTAAGGCTGCCCGCTTTGTTCGTTTCTGTGATGCGTTCAACATCCCCATCGTGACACTTGTAGATGTTCCCGGCTTCCTCCCCGGTACAGGACAGGAATATGGAGGGGTGATCACGCATGGTGCCAAATTGCTCTACGCTTATGGTGAGGCGACAGTACCGAAGGTGACCGTCACCCTGCGTAAATCATACGGAGGAGCACATATCGTGATGAGCTGCAAGCAGCTGCGTGGTGACATCAACTACGCATGGCCAACGGCAGAGATCGCCGTCATGGGTGCCGACGGAGCCGTGGAGGTCCTCTACAGCAAGGAGATTGCAGCGGAGAAAGATCCTGAGAAATTGACTCTGTTGGTGGATGAGAAGAAGAAAGAGTACAATGATCTCTTCACCAACCCTTATGTTGCAGCCAGCAACGGATACATCGACGATGTGATTGAACCGCGCAACACACGCTTCCGCGTGATTCGTGCTCTACAGCAGCTACAGACAAAGAAACAGCAGAACCCACCGAAAAAGCATGATAACTTACCCCTTTAAATGCAGATGAACATGAGATATATAAAACAATTGTTGTTTCTTTTCATCACTGTAGTGTTGTTCAATGCCTGTTCCTCCGAAATCAAGAGCACCGACTGGGTGATCAACGAGGTGATGGTAGTGAACGAGACCAACTTTGTGGATGATTTCGGACAAAGGAACGGATGGATTGAGATTTATAACACCACGGCGAAAACACTGGATCTGGGAGGCCGCTATCTGACCAACGACCCTGACAATCCGACAAAATATGCGATTCCCCGCGGTGACGTGCTCACCAGCATCAAACCACATCAGCATGCGCTCTTTTTTGCAGATGAGATGCCCTTTAACGGCACCTTTCATCTCAACTTCAAGCTTGATCCCACCAAAGAGAATTATATCGCTCTCTATGACAACGACGGGAAAACATTGCTCGATGAGATCGTTATACCTGCAGGGCTGGCGGCCGATCAAACTTACGGATTTGCAAAAGACGGGGTTAAACATGATGAGAAGGGTAATATCATCGCCACTAATCTGAAAAGGGTCACACCCAGCAGTAATAATGCTGTACTGGAGGAAAACCCAAAAATTAAGGCGCTCGCAGTGAGTGACCCCTGGGGAGGAATGATAACGATCACCTCCATGCTTGTAGTCTTTGGAGGACTGATACTGTTGTTTCTCGCTTTCAGACTTTCAGGATCGATAGCGAAAAGCATGACACAAAAGAAAGTGGCACAAAG
>JADKLW010000263.1_pt2 | contig 22384 bp, 22 predicted proteins | sample 8641881 | NCBI WGS metagenome assembly JADKLW01 (sample SAMN16272185, study PRJNA661076) | feces metagenome | isolation source: fecal sample from diarrhoea affected cattle B | host: Bos taurus | place: South Africa: Lokaleng Village, Mahikeng | collected 2019-09 | reverse complement strand
GCTTACGGCGCTCGATCTCACTTATACCGCTTCCGGTCGTAGTGTCGGGTTGCAGACCTTCGGTTCCATTTTCATTTTTATTGTCAACTTCTGTTTTAGTTTGAAACTTTTCCATAATTTAAGATTTTATGCCACGGATGAATCCGGACCTTTGTGCGCTTCACTTATAGATATCAAAGGGGTTTGATGATCTTGTTCGGAACGGATTATTTCGACCACATTTTTATACGCTTCACTCAAAATCACGATATAATCTCCTTCCGAAGCCATTTGAAGCACATGCTGGACCGCTGCAAGCTCGTCTTCTATAATTTCGTACGTTACTTTTTTATCAGTTGTATTTAAACCGTCAAGCAAAAGTTTGGTGATCCGTTCTGAAGAACTGCCACGAAGGTCGTTGTCGAAGCGAATGATCACATGATCGAACATGCGTTGCGATATTGCCGCACATTCCTTAATATCTTCATCTCGGCGGTCACCGATTCCTGTGATGATGCCGATTTTTCTTTTCGCATCTATATTCTTGACAAAGTCCTCGATGGCCAAGTAGCCATGCGGATTATGCGCGTAGTCGACAAGCACTTCAAATTTTTCAAATCTGAATGTATTGAGACGGCCGGGTGTTTGTTCGAATCCCGGTTCAAAAGTTTGTAATGTCTCGATGATCCTTCCGGTACAGAATCCATGGAGGAATCCTGCAAGTGCAACCGACAACGCATTGGCAATCATGAATTTACACTTGCCACCGTGTGTCAGCGGAATCGTTTCGACATGCGCTATTCGATGTAAACCGTCCGCGTCGGCTATTGAAATGAATCCGTTTTCAAAAACCGCCACCGGCCTGTTGGCTTCGCGATGATTCTTGATTACTTCATTCTCCTGATCCAAACTGAAGTAGGCAACATTGCAATCAAGTTCTTTCCCTATCCGTACACACTGTTCGTCATCTGCATTCAGGATCGCCCAACCGTCTTTTTTGACGCTGCGAACAACCACGGCTTTTACGTTTGCTAAATCCTCTAAAGTATTGATATCTTTCAGTCCCAAATGATCTTCCTTTACATTAGTCAGGATGGCTATATCACATTGATCAAAACTAAGACCTGATCGCAAAAGTCCGCCGCGAGCCGTTTCCAGTACTGCGATATCAATTGTTGGATCGGCTAGAACTGTAGCTGCGCTTACGGGACCTGTGGTGTCGCCGGTTTTTAGAAGATAATCGCCGATATAAATTCCATCGGTTGTGGTATAACCGACTTTGCATCCATTATTTTTTGCAAGCTGCGCCATTACCCGCGTTGTGGTCGTTTTTCCATTGGTGCCCGTTATGGCTATAATCGGAATCCGCGAAGGTTTCCCTGGCGGATACAACATGTCGACAACTGCGGCAGCTACATTGCGAGGTTGACCTTCCGACGGTTGCAGATGCATCCTAAAACCCGGTGCCGCATTGACTTCCAGTACTACTCCACCGTTATCTTTTATGGCTTCGCCCAATGAGGGAGCCATAAGATCAATTCCGCAAATGTCAAGATTAATCACTCTTGAAAGCCTTTCGGCCATAAAAATATTCTCGGGATGTACTTCATCTGTTATATCGATAGCGGTTCCACCAGTACTGAGATTAGCAGTGGATTTCAAAAAGATCACGTCTCCGTTTTCAGGTATGCTATCCAATGTTAAACCTGATTGTTCTAAAAGATTCATGGTGTCCTGATCGATTTTGATTTGGGTCAGCACATTTTGATGTCCTTCTCCCCTTTTGGGATCGGAATTTACAATGTCGATCAATTCCTGGATATTTGAAATTCCGTCGCCTATTACATGAGCCGGAATCCGTTTAGCTGCGGCTACAAACTTATGATCGATTACCAGCATCCGGAAATCAAAGCCTGAGACATACTTTTCAACCAAAGCATATCGGCCATATTCCAACGCTAATGCTAATGCTTCCCGGGCTGAACTCCATGAAGTGATCTTGATGGTGGCACCCCGGCCCTGATTGCCTTTCAACGGTTTAATAACTATGGGATAACCGGTACGTTCGATTACGCTCTTCAAATCGGCGTCATTTGCACAAACACCGCCCGAGGGCACCGGAATCATAGCTTTTGCAAGCAGCTTTTTGGTCAGATCTTTATCACCGGCTGTGTCCACGGCCAATGCACTTGTATTGCACCCGATGGTGGCTCTGAAGCTCATTTGATTGGCGCCGTAACCTAATTGGATCGTCGAACTATTATCGGTGCGCGTCCACGGGATTCCCCTTCGTACTGCTTCGTCAACGATGCTTTTGGTACTTGGCCCGAGGCTGTATCTGTTTTTTAATCGGACAAGCTCTACAATATCCGAATCAATGTCATAATACTCACTTTTTATTAATGATTCCGCGATCCTGAAAGCCGCATCGGCTGCATATAATCCCGCTTCTTCAACTTGGTAGGCGAACACCATATTGTAAACACCGGGTATGCCGGTACCACGTGTGCGGCCGTACCCGGTTTCCATACCGGCCATCGTCTGAATTTCAAGCGCAATATGTTCGATTACATGTCCCATCCATGTACCGCGTTCGATTCGGGTCAGAAAACCGCCACGAACCATTTCCGAACATTCGTGCTCGATAAGACCTGGCAGTAGAACTTCAATCCGCTCGCGAAAGCCCGGAATTTTATCGGTTGGAAAATCTTCCATCTCTTCGAGATCGAGCCTCACCTGAATTAATTTCTTTCGGTAATTGCTCCAGATATTAGGACCCCGAAGCACTTGTTTGCTTAGTAATTTCATATTTGTTGGTTTTGCATTAGGCGCAGCCTCAAACGACTGATTAGTCATTTAGTCAAATTTCACCTTTACAGAACGAAATATTTTACAGGATTTGAAAAAATAATTGTATTATCAACAGCATGTGATCGTATAAATATTCGAGTTAAATTTATACGCGTGTGAATTAGCAACGCATTATCTTAGTGAAGTAAATCTGAAAATATGACTATTAAAGGAAAACTCATTATCATCGGAGGGGCTGAAAACAGAGGAGAATCAAGTTTGAATAACGACCAGGAATTTGAAAATTTTATTGAAAACGGCATTTTAGCACGCATCGTCTCCGAATCCAAACATGGAAAAAATTCCAAAATTGAAATAGTGACAACTGCTTCCGGCGTTCCGGAAGAAGTTGGCGCCGACTATGTCAAGGCTTTCCGAAAACTGGACACCACTAACTGTAAAGTCATGAATATTGGCACTCGGGAGGAAGCCGCCGCCGCCGCTATCGTAAAGCGCATTCAGCAATGCGATGTCCTTTTTTTTACAGGCGGTGATCAACTACGGCTGACTTCTATACTGGGTGGTACTCCATTTTATGACGCCATGTTGGAAAAACTACGATCGGATTCGAAATTTATTTATGCGGGGACATCTGCAGGCGCTGCGGCAGCATCCGAATCAATGATAGAATCGGGTAAAGGAACCGAAGCATTTTTAAAAGGTGAAGTAACCACAACAACCGGCTTCGGACTCATAGAGAATGTCGTTTTCGATACCCATTTTATTCAACGGGGTCGCATCGGCCGATTGTTCCAGTTGATTGCCTCAAATCCGAAGATATTGGGAATCGGCCTTGAAGAAAACGCCGGATTGCTTATCACTAAAAATAATACGCACATGGAAGCAATCGGGCCTGGTCCGGCTGTAATCGTCGACGGACGCACTATTCGGAATACCAACCTTTTGGAAATCAGGGATTCTGCACCGATATCTATCGACAGGCTGACTTTGCATGTGATGAGCAAGACCGATGTTTTCGATTTACATGAACGCCAGTTAACGCTAATCACGTCGGAAGAATTCAAACTTTAATTGGGAGTAAACATAACCGTCACAGGTACGTGATCTGAAATTTTACGGGCGGCTTCCATCGAATCAAAACTCTTATAAAAATCGATAATTCCGGCTGAATGTATCTTGAAAGTCTTGGGAAGCCAAATATTGTCATATTCTGATGCCAGGCACTCAAAACCGCTACACTTCATTTTTAAGGTCGTCTTTTGGTTGGCCAGTACAGGTTGGTAACCCACTTTTCGCAAAGGATTAAACACGGTATGCGACTGCGGGCAGTTGAAATCCCCTAAAAACAATAAGGTTTGAGTTGGGTATTTAGCAGGTAGAAACCGCAGATATTTAATTTCAGTCTCTGGTTGCTTTTTCTTCGGAACTGCGTGAAATGATACCACGGTAAATTGTTTATTCCGATATGAAAAAGTCATTAAATAGGGTTCGCGTATAATCACGTCTGAATAGTTTTGGTCAAGCCATGCCTTCCCTATTTTTCGCACACTGGATGGCTTCCAAAGAAAGGCGTATCGTTCGCTTCCCGCGCTGGTACTGGTAGGTCCGCTGACCGAATATTCCCATTTAGTGCCGGTTCTGTTCAATTGCTCGGCCAAGCGGGCAACCGACTGCGCTCCTCCAGAACCTCGGACAATCTCCTGCAGTGCCCAATGTCGGCGTCTTTTACCGTTTGAGCCATATACGCAATAATGGAATCGGATTTAGAACTTCCCAAATTTTGTACATTCCAGGATATCAGCCGCACTTGGGCAAATCCGGCAGAATAGAAAAACAGTAAAAGAATTAGTAAACGCATGTGGCCAAATATAGTTTTACAGTGTAAATAATACAAGAGATATTTATTGACGAACAAAAGAAACTAATACCAAATTCCTACCTTGAAGTAATAAAAATCCTGAAATGTTTAGAATATCAATTTTAGTATTCCTGTTATTGCTGTCGTTCGGATGTTCGAAAATTCGCAAAGTCACCGATGAGATCACCAAACCATCGGCCAGGCAAGTCTATTCGAGAGAATTTGACAAGAATGATCGCGACTTTTCTCAATGGACCCGAGCATATGAGATTGCGCTGTCCGACAGTATCCTGGTAACGGCGCCCTATGTGGAAAGAAGTTTTGTAACATCGCAAAGCAAAAATGTCCATTCGTATAATCTGATGATGTCGGAAGGCGAAATTCTAACTGTATCGGTTAAACCTGATTCACTGAATGTTTTTATCGATATAGTTGATGTTATTGGCACGTCACCAACAGTATTGAATTCGAACGAGCCTGATACCGCCCAACTGGATCACGTCATATCCGAAACCGGTCGCTACAAAGTCATCGTCCAGCCAGAGATGGCATTTGCAGGTTTAATGACTATACTAATTCAGAAATCACCATTGTTCTCGGCACCGGTGAGCGGTAAAGGAAACTCGGCCATCCAAAGCTTTTGGGGTTACGAACGCGATGGCGGAACCCGGAGTCATGAAGGCGTAGACATATTTGCGCCCCGTGGTACGCCGGTTGTCGCGGTCACCGGTATTACTCACAATACCGTGACCGCGGACTCGGAGGTAAACAAGTGTGGCTGCGTATAAGTAAGCTTGGTTATTCGTTATATTATGCGCACCTCGACAGTATCGCTTCGTCGATGGGACAACGTGTGGAAGTTGGCGATACGTTGGGATTTGTCGGCTCTACCGGGAATGCAGCAGGTGGAAGACCGCACCTTCATTTTGGTATATATACGGGATACCGCGGTGCGGTCGACCCATTGCCTTTTATTCTCCAAACAGAGCAAGTTGATCCGGGTAAATATGCACTGCATTTTAAAAAATCGGACATAATTTTAAAATCGACCGGAAATTTGAGGATCGGACCGGGAACTTCCTATGCAATAATTGGCAACGTTAATAAAGGCGAACGATTATCATTTCTCGGTCAAAATAATGACTGGCTGCATATTGCCACGCACGCCGGATTAAAAGCGTTTGTTCACAAAAGCCTGATAGAATCGAAATAAAAAACCCGACGAGACGCCGGGTTAATAATTCAGTTATAGCTAGACTGATTTTTTATTCTGCTTTCAGTGTATCAGTAGCCGTAGTTGTCAGTTCTTCTTCTGTGGTTACCGTGACTTCGGTTGTTTCTGTTTCCATTTCGTCGTTATTATTGTCCTTACAAGATGTAAAAACAGCAAACGATACTATCGACGCTATGATCCCGTTTCTTACTAACTTTTTCATGATTTTGTTTTTTATGTTTGGTCAAATCTACACCCATAAAAGAGTAATTCGGTTATAAGTTTATCAAATAGTATTGTAAAATTACGGTTCTGCAAACAAACGCTTCGACATCAGTGTCCGCAGCGCTGCAAAACTTTCGGCCGCAGGAACCGTTTCCGATATTGGAAATTTTCGCAGCCCGAAATGCACGATGGGAAATCCGCCGGCCAGCGCCGCCTGAACACCCGCTTCACTGTCGTCTATTACCAGGCAATTGTTACTTGGAAACCCCATTTCTCGGGCGGCAAACTCAAAGAGGTCGGGCTCTGGCTTAAATTTGCCGATCTGGTACGCACTGAATATATTGGAGTCGAAATACTGCGCCAGGCCGCTTTTTTTCAACGTGACTGCCATTTTCTGGAGCGGACCATTGGAAGCAACACAGTATGGAACAGTGAGGTTTTTTAAAAAATCAACGGCACCGGGCATTGGTTCTACCATCTGCTCAAACAGTTGAAAACTATACTGCCGGTACTCCGCTTCAAAATTGGCCGGCAATTGGTTTCCTATGGATTTCTCTATGAAGTCAAATTGCCTTTTTAATGACCATCCGACGAAAGTATCCATTGCCCGGGAAAACGGCATAGTAAAACCAGTCGGTTTCGCAAGATCAAGAAGTGCCTTGATTCCTAAGGGTTCGCTGTCGACCAATACGCCGTCACAGTCGAATATGATACATTTGGGTTCGAACAATACAACAGTTGATATAGTGCACAGTGCATTATGCAGTGCCTTGGTTCAGATAATTATTGATTTCATCTTCGATTCGCCCGCAACTCACCAGCCAGGGTTTTTTATCTATCGTGACAAAAATCATATCGCCATCGATACTATAGCTGCCGCTGAATCCGCCCACAGGCGTATTGCCGCTGAAAACTCCGCCTAGGGCATCTCCGTTAAATTCTCCGTTGGTTTTTCGCATAGCGTCTTCGAGTTGTGCGACAAGAAGTTCTTTTGGTTGTGGATAATGTATTGTAAACTGACAGCTCATAAGTAGATTTTTATATATTGTTTAATAGCTAAATTTAGAAAAAAAATCGGCCACCTTTCCTATTTATCGCAAGATTTTTATGCAGTTGTAAACATGAATTTCGATGCTGGATTTCTGTTAATATTTATGAAAGACCCACTCTATAACGGAGCTTAGTTTCTTATTTTTACCAAAAACAGAAACCATACACCAAAAAAATTGCACTACATGATCACTACTAATTTTAATCGTTTCGGAATATTTATTCTGATGATCTTTGCCCTTGCTTCGTGTAAATCGGATAAAAAAATAGAAAAGGAATTGAAATCCGACAAGTTCGCGGTCGACAGTACCAAACTGGAAGGGTTTTTCGCCCAACACCCCGATTTTAAAGACTACAAAGACGAATTGTACGCACTCTATTCCAAGCACGATAACCGGCTGGTTTGGTTTGACACCGATGGGCGGAATGAATTTGCCGAAGTTTTATATGACAAAGCCCGAAAACTTGGTTCCGAAGGTGTCACCGGAAAATTGCCTTATTCCGATAAGTATGAATCGATGTTTGCTTCCCGTGGCAATAAGCCTAATTTAGAGAATGACATCCTGATCAGTTCGATGTATTTCTATTATGCCGACAAAGTGTATAAAGGGATCGATCCTCAAAAAAGCAAGGACATGGGTTGGTATCTTCCAAGACCAAAAAAGTCGCTGGTCGATTATCTCGACGAACTCATGAAAGATGAGGATTTGATCAATAAAGACGAAACTGCGCTTTATCCGATGTATTATAATTTGCGTACAGCTTTGCATCGATACAGAAAAATTCGTGATTCTGGAGGCTGGGGAACGATAACACTTCCCGAAGGCACGAAAGTGATCAACCCTGGCGACGATATGCCGGCAGTAGCCCAACTTCGGAAAAGACTCTACATTTCCGGCGATCTAAAATCCGATAACGGAAGTACAAAATACGATGACAATCTTGTCGATGCGGTCAAATTATGGCAGAAAAATCACAGTGTTACTACCGACGGCATCGTAGGGCCTGTAGTAATCGACGATTTGAACATTCCTGTTGAAATGCGAATAAAGACCATTCTTGTGAATATGGAACGTTGCCGCTGGATTTCGCCCGATTTAGTGAAAAACGAAGAGTATATCATGGTGAATATTCCATCGTATAAAATGCAGTATATCGAAGATGGGAAAACAACGCTGGAATCACGGGTTGTTGTTGGAAAAGAACTGAATAAAACCGTCATTTTCAGCGGCAAAATCAGCTATCTTGTCTTCAGTCCCTATTGGAATGTACCAAATAGCATTTTGCAGGAAGAGATTCTGCCGGCTATTGAAAGAGATCCGAATTATCTGGAGAAACACAATATGGAATGGCATGATGAGCGTGTAAGGCAGCGTCCCGGAAATAATAATTCACTCGGACTCGTAAAGTTTATGTTCCCGAATTCAAACAATATCTACTTACATGACACGCCGGCTAAAAGTTTGTTCCAAAAAGATGACCGCGCATTGAGCCACGGCTGTGTCAGGGTTGAAAAAGCACGCGAATTGGCAATAAAACTGCTTGAAGACGAAAAAAACTGGGGTCCGGATAAGATCGATGCAGCAATGCGCGCCGGTACCGAGACAAGTCATCCATTGAATCAGAAAGTTCCTGTATACCTTGCCTATTTCACCGCTCTGGCCGACGACAACGGTCAGGTCAGTTTTTACGACGATGTTTACTCACGTGACGAGCGCCTGGCAAGGCAACTTTATAACGAATAATACACATCTCATGGGTAGAAACAATGATCGAAATATTAAAAAGCACAACGATGATCTGAATCGTGAGAGAAAGAAAATCACGAACCAGAAATTAGCCCGGTCTAAAAAGCTTGCAGAGATCACCCGTAAATACATTTCAGATAAAGACCGAAAAGAAGATTCTTAAACACAAGGCCGCTGCAAAGCGGTCTTTTTTACATCAGTTTTATAATGAAAATTGCACTTCCACCAATCATTGATGCCGGCAGAGTTATTCTGATTCTGGGAACTATGCCCGGTGAAAAGTCGATTGCTTCACAACAATATTACGCTAATCGTGGCAACCAGTTCTGGCGGCTACTGTTCGCGGTTTTTGACGAACCTTTTTCTGTCAATTACGATGAGCGATTGAAATTCCTGCAGCGCAACCGCATCGGATTATGGAATGTCCTTGAAAAATGCAATCGGGAAGGAAGTAGTGACAATAAGATAAAAAACGAGCATCCTAATGATCTGCCGTCCTTCTTTGAACGATGGCCTAACATAACGCATGTTTATTTTGAAAGCATGGCGGCTGCCAAATTCTACGCAAAATATTTTGAAAAGTCCGAGTCAATGACTTATAACGTACTTCCATCCACCAGTGGCCAATATGCGGTAAAGAACTTCGAACAGAAATTAGCGGAATGGAAAACATTGCAAAACCACTAAATTCACTCCGTAAAAGTCGCCAGGAAGTTTAACATTCCTACAATCATTTCCCGAGCCTTATTCTTCGGAAAAGACTGCTCCTAATCGAACGGATTTTAGTATTTTTATGCTTTAAATTACCATGAAAAACAGTATCGCACTTCGCATTGCCGATTTTTTGAAAACCTTCCCGCCTTTCACTTCGATTGCCGATGAAGATTTGCTCGAAATAGTGGCCGATATCAAAGTGGTTACTTTAGAAAAGAATGAATCTCTGTTTCAGATTAACGACTCGTTGCATGACAGCTTTTACGTTGTCGCATCCGGATTCATCAACCTTTCCGTGATCTCAGATGCCGAAGAAACCTTGTTAAATAAATGTTCGCCCGGCGACCTTTTTGGCTTACGCCCTTTTTTCGCCAAGAACAATTATTTGATGACAGCAAAATCACGCGATGAAAGCGTAGTGTATGCGATCCCGATCGATACATTCCGCCCATATGTTGCAAAATATACTGAAGTCCTGAATTTCCTGCTGGAAAGTTTTGCGACCAATACCCACAATCCTGGCGATTTCGGTAAAAGAAGCAACAGCGATAATGTAGTATATTCCAACCAGCAATCGGAAATTCAGTACTTTCAAACGCTTTCGTATAGCAAAGCGCCTCTACTTACTTATTCAGGCGCGATGGTAAAGGACGTTGCGCAGATAATGACCGACAGCATGCTGGATTACGCCATCGTCGCCAAAGATAATTTGCCGGTGGGAATCATTACCGACGCCGACCTGCGCACCAAGATTGCCACTGGCCGCTACCCTATTACTATCGCCACCGATAAAATCATGTCGGCACCCGTAATCACTGTTCCCGAAAATGTGTCGCTTGCAGAGGCGCAATTGCTGATCCTGAAATATAATGTGAGCCATTTGTGCGTTACAGCAGACGGTTCGGATAATTCAGCCATACGCGGACTCATACGCGAGCACGATCTGATTGTGGCGCAGGCAAATAACCCCGGCGTTCTCATCAAGGAGATCAAACGTTCCCAACAGGCAAAAGACCTGAAACAGGTGCGGGACAAACTTACCGAACTGATTCGGACTTCAATCACCAAAAATATTCCACTCCAACACATAGCGAATATTGCCAGCGAAATAAACCTTGCGCTGATCCGCCGATCGATTGAAATGGCGATCTTGAGCCTAGGCTCGCCACCGGCACGGTTTGCCTGGTTGAGTATCGGTAGTCAGGGTCGGAAAGAACAGTTATTATTCACCGACCAGGACAGCATGTTGATATTTGAGGATGTTGCTCCTGAAAAGTATCGGGACGTGAAGGATTACTTCGTAAAATTGGCAAAACGCGTGGTTGGTACGCTGCAGCAGGCCGGCTATCCACCGTGTCCCTATGGCCACACATCAAGTAATTTACAATGGTGTAAATCGCTGAGTGAATGGCGGGAGCAATATGTCAACTGGATTAAAACTCCCGGTAAAAAAGACGATGAGATCAGCAGTATTTTTTTCGATTACGAAATTGTGTATGGCGATCCGAAACTGGAAGAGTCGATTACCAACCTGATATTCGACGATATGTCAAAAAACTTATCCTTATTTGATTTCCTTGGAAATGATGCGCTGAAAAAAGCATCACCTGTCACGTTTTTCAAAAAATTCAATGTAGAGGAAGAGGGCGAGTTTAAAGATATGTTCGATATAAAAACAAAAGCGATAATGCCGCTTGTAGACGGCGCCCGGCTGTTCACGCTCAGCCTTGATATTCGGGGCATCAACAATACATGGTTGCGATTCAAACAATTGGCAATGGCCGATCCGAAACATGCGGAAATTTACCTGAATTGCGCCGAAGCGTTTATGGTACTTTCCAAATTCCGGACGATCGAAGGATTGAAAAATGACAGCACCGGACAGTTCATCAATCCGCAGGAATTGTCAAAAGTCGATAAAGAAAAATTGAAGAACGCGTTCGAACCCATGAAAGGTCTTGAAGAGTTAATCAAAGATCGCTTTCGCCTAACACAATTTTCATAAAATGTTTGATTGGCTAAAAAATATTAACAAGGACTATCCTGAATTCTGGAAAGACTACCTCTCAAAGTTCGACGCAAAACCACAGCGCGTCGTGGTCTTTACTACCCACGTCTCCGGTCACAATCCGGTGAAAGACGTGATTTTCTCTTTTGGCGCCATAGCCATCGTAAATGATAAAATTATCTTGGGCGATACATTTGAAACTGTAATCGTACAGTACAAATACTTACACGATAACGGTTTGCCTAACGACTTCCTTGCCAAGAGTACATTGGAGAAACGAACCGAAAGCCAAGCTCTCGAAGCACTGGTGAATTATATAGGAAATTCTACCTTAGTTGGCTACAAAACGCACCTGGATGTCGACATGATCAACGTTGCGCTTGAAAAGATTTTTTGTGGCCGATTGCGCAATGAAGCATTGGACGTTGAGTTGATGCATCGGAAAATGAACGACTGGAATGAAAAAACCGGTTCGCTCGAAGAATTGTTCAAAAGTTACAAAGTTGCGGTCCCCGACACCAGTTCGTCACTTGAGAATGCTTACAATCTGGCGCTCATCTATTTGAAGTTGAAGAGCAAACTCGGCATTAAGACCTGATTCCCACAGCAAAATAATAGTTGCCATGGTGGCTTACCGACGCTGGACGCACTCGTTCATTACATATAAAGAACGGTAAATGATTGCGTTTGATAATTTCCAGCGGTTGTAATTCAATCAGATTATGGAAATCTTGTGCTAACGAAACAGCAGTCGTGTGAACGAAATGAGAGTTCGCATTACTTTGGGTAAAATAAACCTGATTCTTAAACCCTACTCTGGAATCATCGCCATCCGTCAGCAAATTTTCAAAAGCCAACGGATTGAAAAGGCGGATGCCCGACTCCCTGTTGATTATTTTGTATACCGCTTCTTTCCGACTCCATAAAGTCCATACCGCAATTTCCGGATGGGAAGCATCGTGAATAAAATCCTGCTCTGATGACGTGAAAATCTTGGACAGATATCCCCGCCGCCGCCAGTCCGATTCCAGACGGGCTGCCCGCAGATCAACTACATCATTACCGATCATGCTTTAGTTTTAGCGTCAATTATTTCCAATGCCGCACCCACATTTAACATCCTTTCCATTGCTTCATTGTCGATGACTATATCGAACGCCTCTTCAATATCAAGGATAATATCGACCAGGTTGGCCGAATTAATCTGTAAATCGTTGATAAAATCGGTTTTTTCGGTAAGGTTGTGAAACGCCTCCTCATTGCGAACATACGGCTTGATAATAGATTTTAATCTGGTGGTGGTCTCTTCCCTATTCATATGCTGAGTTTAATATTTTTTAAAAATAACACATCCATTGACATCTCCAAAACCAAAACTCGCTTTGGCAACGATGCGTAAATCTTTTTTGATCATTTCTGTCGGAATCCGTTCCGAATCTACCAACTCAGCAATTTCCGGATGAAGATCCTCGCAATTGATGTTGGGAAATATAAACCCGTGATGTATCTGTAGTACCGATGCCACGCTTTCAACAGCTCCGGCAGCCGATAAACAGTGACCGACGGTGCTTTTCAGCGAATTGATATACGGAAAGTCGTTACCGGCGCGGTTCAAAGCTTCACGCCAATTCCTGATTTCAAGATTATCCTTTGAAGTGGCCGTCAAATGTCCGTTGACAGCGTCAATGTCGTTTGCCGATATTCCTGCGTTCACCATCGCATCGCGAATGCATTTTTGCACAGCAACCGAATTGGGCGCCGTCATCGTCCCACCGTTTCGTTGGCCGCCTGAATTGACATTTCCGCCCAATACCTCACAGTAAATTCGCGCCCCTCGTTGTAATGCCGTCTCGAGATCTTCAAGGAGCAACGCACCTGCCCCACTCCCCGGAACAAATCCTGACGCGGAGGCTGACAGCGGCCGGGATCCCTGCTCCGGACTCTCATTGTGTTTGAAAGTACACACTTTCATCGCATCAAAACCACCCCAAATGTAAGGTCCGGAGTCACTGGTACTTCCGGCCAACATTCGCTTTGCGTGACCCGATTTGATTCGCTCATACGCCATTAGAATGCTTTCAGTTCCTGTGGTGCATGCCGACGAATTCGTAGTAACTTGATTTCCAAGTCCGAGTTTGCCGGCAATATAAGCACTGACGCCGCTGTTCATGGTTTGCAAAACAGCAGTACTGCCCAACTTGCGGGTTTCAAAGTTGTCGATTTTATATATGCTTTCGCGAAATTTCTCGATTCCCGATGTTCCGGTTCCGAAAATCGTCCCGCTTTCCCAGTCGGTATTTTCATCAACCACCACCAATCCTGCGTCGCGCCAGGCGTCAAGTGCAGCAATTACTCCATACATGATGCCGGTTGAGTTGAAATTGCGCAATTCCAAATCGGTGAAATTTTCACTTATTTTTTGCTGACTTAATTCAGGTTTTCCGGAAATCTGACACGAAAACTTCAAATCGGCCAGTTGCTGATCAAATCGAATTCCCGACCGCCCCGACTGTATCGCGCTAAGAAATTCGGCAATTTCCACACCATTGGGTGCTACGATTCCGAGGCCTGTAATTACAACCCTATTCATGATTTTTGTTTTATCATTCCTGAAATAGTTCCCTCACAAACAATTTCATCCTTGCTGTTAATCATGCTGACATCACATTTCAATTTTCCAAACCGATAATAAATCTTCTTCGAAACAACCGTTACTTTCTCATTAGGATATACAGGTTTTAAAAATTCTACTTGACTGGAAGTCAAACTAATTATATTATCCGAGTTAACTTCATCATTCAAAAGAAAAATTCCTAAACACACCAGTCCTATCTGAGCCATCGACTCAATTAAAATAACACCGGGTGTAACCGGATGGTTCTTGAAATGACCGTCGTAAAATGAATGTGACCTATCGAAAAAATATTCACCCGTGACACCGTTCTCATCGATCGACGTAATAGCATCGACGAACAAGAAAGGCTTTGAATAGGGTAGCCTATTAATTATATCTTCATACATGATCAGAATCGTAAAAGGATTCGCTGCGCCGAAAATCCGGGTCCGAAGCTCAGCATCAAACCGGTACTTCCTTTCGCCGGATTCCGGTCGATTATTTCCTCCAGCACATATAAAACCGTAGCACTCGACATGTTTCCATATTTTCTGAGAACCGATTTAGTTGCATCAATATTCTTATCGAGATCGGCAAAAAGTTCTTCAACCGTTTGAACTATTTTCTTGCCGCCGGGATGAAAGATCAGATGGTCGAGCTCCTGGATCGTCAATCCGTTATCTTTCAGGAACGGATAAATGATCTCGGGAAAATGGGAAGCGATCGTATTTGGTACCTCAATATCCAAGACCATCTGCAAACCCGAATTGGTCAGCTTGAAGCCCATCATATGTTCATTTTCATAAAAATGATACATGCCGTCACCAATGATTTCAGGTCCGTCATCATCTTCGTGCGACGACATTAAAACGCAGGCAGCACCATCTCCAAAAATTGCAGCACTGACAATATTGGCCATCGAATAGTCGTCGAGTTGGAACGTGGCCGTCGGACTCTCAACAGCGATCACTGCCGCTCTTTTACCCGGATTGGCGGCCAGGAAATTCCGCGCATAGATCATTCCCGATATTCCCGCTGCACATCCCATTTCGGTCACCGGTAACCGCACAACATCCTGACGCATATCCAGCCTGTTGATAAGATAGGCATCCAATGACGGAATCATGATTCCGGTGCAACTGACCGTAATTATGAAATCGATGTCTTTACTTTTCCATGAAGCTTTTTCAAGAGCCTTGACCAATACCTGTTCGCCAAGTTCGATCACCTCGCGAGTGTAAATGTCATTTTTTTCTTCAAATGACGTCGCTGTAAAAACCTCCGATGGCTCCATGATGGAATACCGCTTATCAACGGCGGCTCCTTCAAATATCTTTTTGACTTTACGAATGAACCGTTCGTCCTGGTCTTGTAGCCAAATATCCAAAAACGGCATTATCTCATCGGTCGTCCTGGAATATTTGGGTAGTTGCTTTGCGACCGTCTTAATTTTTACACTCATATTTTTCGGATGATCCATTGGTATCGGAAAGCCCATTTCCAATGGATTTTATATTTTTTAAATTTTAATTTTTCAGAAAGAATGATCAGTTCATTCTTCTTGAATCCCCGCAAAATCGAGGTCAGCCCATCTTCCCGCGACATTTTATTAAGTCCGAAAACAAAACAGACTATTTTAAACAGATAAAACGCCAATTTCGACCGGTGTAAATCATTGATTACCAAACCGCATTTCGCATGCTCATACATAGTACGTAACAGACTTACAATTTCATCGTCGGAAAAATGATGAAGTGTTAAGGTACATAAAGCGATGTCATAATGCAAATCAAATGAATCGGTAAAATCTTCACAGCGATATTCAATGTTGTAACCAGCTGATAAATGCCCTGCATGTTCTATTGTCGACGCATTGGCATCAATACCGATAAGCCGCAAAGGCATTTTCCTATATTCATCGGCGACGGCGCGAAGCATGTCGCCATTTCCGCAGCCAAAATCAACGATCGTTATTTTTTCACCGGGCGGGCAGTCGGTCAGTAATTCGGCTATCCCTTTTAAAGTTAATCGATTGCCGCCAAGAAATTGATTGATGGCCGCGATCTTGTCCAAAGCGTCATGTAGAACGGGACCCGACATCGAAAAATCATCCATGATTTCCGGTGCACTGCTTCGATATTTGGTATTGATTCTCATTTTGAGATAGCAGGTATCAAATTTCCATGAGTTTTCTCAATGATTTTCGTCAGTAACGCTGGAAATCGAATGGCCGATTTAAAAATCAGATTGGATGCTAACGTGTTGCGAAGAGTTCCTGCCAACATGCGTCCCATAGTAAGTCGGCTACTAAATGCCGATGAATACGCCGCAGAATAACGCGATTCCATTTCGACGCGCGTGATTTCCGAGGTCAGGAATGACTCGGTGAGTTCCGATGCGATCTTTGCACTGTGAATTGCCATCGCCATCCCGTTTCCGCACAGCGGATGAATCAGTCCGGCGGTATCGCCAATCATCAACATATGGTGTTCGACGGCAAGTTTGCGCTCAAATGAAATCTGACTGATCGCCAATGGTGCGTCAAAAATTGGATCCCACTTGAAAACATTTCTTAAAAACTGGTTTTTTGAAAGTACGGTGGTTTGATAATCGGTAATATTTTTATGCTTTTTAAACGAATTATAATCGGCCAGGTAGCAAACATTGATGCGATCATCCTCTACTTTCGAAACGCCGCAGTAGCCCCCGTTAAAACTGTGAAGCCCTACCGTATCAGAAGGCCATTCACCCCAATAATGCGACTTTACCGCCAGCCATGGCGAAGGCCGACTGGTGAATTTACGCGCCAATGAGATATCAATTTTTGATTTTTTTCCGAAAGCTCCCAACACAATATCGGCCGATAGTTGTTCGCCACCGGCAAGGCTTACGTGAAATTTTTCATCTGTAAAGGATATATCGGTTACAGTTTGATGGATAACCGAACATCCGTTGCGAACAGCCTCTTTATACAGCAGTAAATCCAATGTAAACCTACTGATTCCGAATCCGCCTAATGGCAACTGGGTTTCAAGCTGATGTTGGCCGGTATCCGAAAAAAGTAATTTGGAAATTGGAACCGCACCTGATCCGGCCGGATTAATGCCGAGGGAACCAAGGTATGGCAGTACTTCATTGGACACATATTCACCACAAACTTTGTGTTTTGGATATTCATTTTTTTCGATGACCGTGACCGGAAATCCGCGAAGGGAAAGGTGAATGGCTGCAGTAAGCCCGGCTAGCCCGCCGCCAACTATAATCACGTTTTTTGTATCCATTGATAGCTAAGTTAGGGAAACGCAAGCCGTAAATTTTGCAGACATTGCAAAAATTTTTACACTTTTACGCTGTTAAACGCGCCCTTCCTTAATTTCCTCAACAATCTCCGGATCGAGCAAGGTTGTTATATCTCCGAAGTTTGTAAAATCACCTTCGGCAATCTTTCGCAATATCCGGCGCATGATTTTTCCCGATCGGGTTTTGGGTAATCCGGTCACAAACTGAATTTTATCGAGTTTGGCGATCGGGCCTATGAGATCTGAAATCTGCTGATTTATTTCCTTGGTCAGATTGTTCCGATCCCGGCTCTCACCTGATTCCTTTAAAATTATAAATCCATATAATGCATTTCCTTTAACATCGTGCGGAAAGCCAACAATTGCCGACTCGGCGACGGCCGGGTGTTCATTTATTGCGTCTTCAATGGGCGCCGTACCCAGGTTATGTCCGGATACAATTATCACATCGTCAACCCGCCCGGTAATCCTGTAATATCCTACTTCGTCACGCAGTGCGCCATCACCTGAAAAATATTTCCCGGGGAAAGCTTTAAAATATGTATCGACATACCGCTGATGATCACCCCAAATTGTACGCGCTATTCCGGGCCACGGAAATTTGATGCATAAACTTCCCGTTACCTGATTACCTTCGATCTCGTTGCGTAGCTCATCCATCAAAACTGGCTGGATACCCGGCAACGGTAAAGATGCATAAGTAGGCTTGGTGGGAGTAACAAAGGGAATAGGCGAAATCATGATGCCGCCTGTTTCTGTTTGCCACCAGGTGTCGACCAGCGGACAACGTTTTCCGCCAACATGGTCATTATACCAGTGCCAGGCTTCTTCATTGATGGGTTCGCCCACGCTGCCAATGACTTTTAGTGAGCTCATTGGGAATTTCTGCACATAATCGAGGTTATCTTTTGCCAGCGCCCGGATTGCCGTTGGTGCTGTATAAAACTGCGTCACCTTGTGCTTTTCGATCACTTCCCAAAAGCGGCTGAAATCGGGATATGATGGAACTCCTTCAAAAATGACGGTAGTGGCACCGTTCAATAATGGTCCGTATAAAATATAGGAATGACCGGTTATCCAACCTATATCGGCTGTGCACCAGTATATATCATTTTCTTCATATTTAAAGACATTCTTAAATGTGTAACCGGAATACACCATATAACCCGCAGTAGTGTGTACCATTCCTTTGGGTTTACCGGTAGATCCCGAAGTATATAATATGAACAATGGATCCTCGGCGTCCATGATCTCAGCCACATTAGTGTCCATAGCCTTATCAAGCAACGGCTGAAGCCATATGTCCCTTCCCTCCTGCATCGTCACATTACCATTGGTGCGCTTGGCGACCAGCACTTTTTCAACCGACGGACAACTTTTAAGCGCTTCGTCAACAATACTTTTTAGTTCGATTGTCTTATTTCCGCGATAGCCGCCATCTGATGTAATCACAATCCGGCAATCCGAATCGTTGATCCGCGTCGAGATAGCAGATGCCGAAAACCCTGCAAATACTACCGAATGAATGGCGCCAATTCGCGCGCACGCCAATATGGAAATGGCGAGTTCCGGAATCATGGGCAGGTATATGCAAACCCGGTCGCCTTTCTGAACACCCTGATCGCGAAGTACGTTTGCCATTTTGGAAACCCGCGCGTACAGATCGTTATAAGTAATGTGCTGAGATTCTTCATCGGGATTGTTCGGCTCGAAAATAATCGCCGTTTTGTCCCCACGACGCGCCAAATGCCGGTCGATGCAGTTCTTGACAATATTTACCTTGGCACCCGAAAACCATCTGATATCGCCGGCCGGCATATCAAAATCGACTACACTATCCCATGGTTGATACCACGTAAAATGTTCTTCGGCGACTTTACCCCAAAATTTCCGGGGTTCGCGAATCGACTTTTTATACATTTTAAAATAATGCTCGAGATTCTCAATAGTGTAATAGCCCATGGTAATTAGATTGGTGCAAAAGCCAAATTTACGACATACACTGTAAAAAACAAGTCGCATCCTCACTGATTATTCCCATCGGCATGGCCGCATTCCGCAATATTTTACTTTATTTGTAACAATAACAACCATCCATGGAATTTGACCCGGACATTCTTGAACCAGCAGCGATTTACAAACTATTGACAGGCACTATCATTCCGCGGCCTATTGGATGGATTTCATCGATTAGTGGCGACGGCATCAACAATCTTGCGCCTTTTTCGTTTTTCAACGCCGTAGGCGAAGATCCACCGCACGTCATGTTTTCAACTGTCCGAACCGGAGACAAAAACAAGGATACGCTTAACAATGTATTGGAAACAAAAGAATTCGTGGTAAACCTGGTCACTGAAGAAATAGTCGAAAAAATGAATATGACATCCGAAGCCGCCGCTCCTGAAATCGATGAATTTCAGCTTGCCGGACTCACTCCGGTTCCATCAGTAAAAATAAAACCGATGCGTGTGCAGGAAAGCGCCGTCAACCTGGAATGCCAGCTCGTGCATCATTATTCATTGGAAGATCACAAAAATGGCGGTGCCACGATTCTCATCGGGCGTATCGTGCTATTTCACGTCAATCCCGATATAATGCTGGACGGATATAAAATAAATCTCGAAAAGTACAAACCCGTTGCGCGACTGGCCGGATCCAATTATGCGACGCTGGGCGATATTTTTTCGATAAAAAGAAAATGATTAATTTGGGCAGCCCGGTGAAAAACCGGCGGGCTATCCGTTGCAATCTTTTTTTGATCAGGCAATTTCGTCATCGCAAATGCCGATCGGCAAAAAAAGGATTTCCACTGCTATCCCTGCTGCAAAACACAACATAATGAAGATTACCGTAATTGGCGGAGGTCCCGGCGGCCTTTATTTCTCGATATTGACAAAAAAGGCAATGCCCGATGCGCAAATAAGCGTATACGAACGCAACAAAGCCGACGACAGTTTTGGTTTTGGCGTGGTGTTCTCCGATGAAACCCTAAGCGAATTCCTTACACGCGACCCAAAATCATACGAACTTATACGCACCGAATTTGCCTATTGGGACGACCTCGACGTGGCCCGCGATGGCGAAATTGTACGCATTTCAGGTAACGGTTTCTGCGGCTGCTCGCGCAAGACCTTGTTGCAACTGCTGCAGCAGCGCTGTCGTGAAGAAGGTGTCGAGTTGTTTTTCGCAACCGATGTCAGCGATTTATCACAATTCGCCGATTCAAATTATATAGTCGCCGCCGACGGCATCAACAGCCGAATCCGCGAGAATTTTCAAGTGCATTTCGGAACAAAAATCGCATTGCAACGAAATAAATTCGTTTGGATGGGCTCCACAAAACCGCTGGATGCATTCACTTATTTTTTCCGGACCACGCCCTTCGGAACTTTTGTCGCTCACACCTACCAGTACCAAAAAGGAATGAGTACCTGGATTTTTGAGTGCTCCCCCGAAACCTGGGAAAAAGCCGGATTTACAACAGAAGATGAGACTTCCACCATACAAAAACTCGAAAGTGTTTTTGCAGCCGAACTCGATGGCCACACGCTGATTTCAAACCGGTCGCATTGGCGCCAGTTTCCGAACATCACCAACCAAAAATGGAGCTATAATAATATAGTACTGTTGGGCGATGCAAAAGCGACTGCCCACTACTCCATCGGCTCCGGAACAAAACTGGCGATGGAATGTGCGATAGCATTGTCTGATTCGATTGTCTCTTTCGGCAGCGATACCGCTAAAGCGTTCGAACACTACGAAAAACTGCGTCGCAACCGCGTCGAAATGATCCAGTATGCCGCCAATGTTTCACTCGATTGGTTTGAAAGTATGGACCGGCACGCCCAACATCCGTTCATGCAATTTTCTTTCGGCGTTATGACGCGCTCCAAAAAAGTGACTTTTGAAAATCTGGCGCTGCGAGATCCGTCCTTTCCCGCCAAGGTATTGGCCGAATTCAATCAGCGCAACGGCAACCCCGATAATCTGCCGGCTGCTTTCTCCCGATTTAAATTACGCGAAGTAGAATTCATTAACCGGATCGTGATGTCGCCCATGGGTCAGTATAGCGCTCACAACGGAATTGTCTCCGATTGGCATCTGGTTCATTACGGTGCGCGAGCGACCTCCGGAATCGGGCTCATTATCACCGAGATGACTGCGATTTCAGAAACCGGCCGTATCACTTTAGGTTGTGCCGGTATTTGGTCTGAACAACAAGTTGTTGCCTGGAAAAGAATAACAGATTTTGTACATAATAACAGTGCTGCAAAAATAGGTATCCAGCTTGGTCATTCTGGCCGAAAGGGAGCGGTCGCGCCACCATTTGAAGGAGGTAATGCTATTGATTCCGGCTGGGATTTGATATCGGCATCTGCAATTCGCTTTAAGCAGGATTCATCTGTCCCAAAAGAAATGGATTCAAACGACATGCAACGTATCATCCAACAATTCCAACAGGCCGCTATCAATGCCGAAAGAGCCGCATTCGATATGATCGAACTTCAGGCACACCACGGATTTCTATTGGCTTCCTTCCTTTCCCCACTTACAAATAAACGCTCTGATGAATATGGCGGTGCAATCGAAAACCGATGCAAGTTCCCGTTACAGGTTTTTAACGCCATCCGCGCAGAATTTCCACAGCAGAAACCAATTTCAGTGCGTATATCGGCATCCGACTGGGCTGAAAACGGAATTTCTGAAAACGATGTGCTCTATATCGCAAAGGCATTCAAGGATGCGGGCGCCGATATAATCAATGTTTCGACCGGCAATACAGTTGCGCATCAGGCTCCTAATATCGGCCGGATGTGGCAAACACCGTTTTCGGATGCCATCCGGAATTCTGTCGGTGTGCCAAC
>JADKLW010000087.1_pt1 | contig 22430 bp, 20 predicted proteins | sample 8641881 | NCBI WGS metagenome assembly JADKLW01 (sample SAMN16272185, study PRJNA661076) | feces metagenome | isolation source: fecal sample from diarrhoea affected cattle B | host: Bos taurus | place: South Africa: Lokaleng Village, Mahikeng | collected 2019-09 | reverse complement strand
AAAGCCTTTAAAAAAACTGTTGATCTGAGACCTTCAGGCTTGCCCTGAATAGAAAAAAGATGGAGTCTTTCAGTGACTCCATCTTTTTTCCTTGTCGTTTCCCTGGTAACGACATTAATTTTTCTGTAACCAGATCTCTCCAAGATCAACCACCTTGCCATCCTCCACATCGATATCGAAGATCAACGAATCTTTGTAAACCCCTGAAGTATCAGCGAAGATGGTAAGATCCCACTCATCGTCGCCCAAACCGGCGAAGAGAAACAGACCGTTATCTTCAGGGAGTGAGATAAGTGTATCCTCATCGTTGATGATCTGTACGTAAGCAACTGAATCGGCCGGCAATGCAAATCCTTTTATCGTACCGCCAGATGCATCTGCATAGGTACGGATCACCGGCTTCAGGATATAGTTGCCGTTACCAGTTTTTACGACAGACCGTGATGCATCAAAATCGATCACAAAGCTGTACATCAAATCGGGCATAAGCACATCATGCAGGTTGAACTTCAGCCCGCTGGTCTGTGCCGACGGTGTTTTCAGTGGGTGTTCAACACCATCAATCACTACATGGCTCTCATCACCAAGCAGTAATCTCACCTGACTAATTTTTCCCGAAGGGATATCGCCACCCGCGAGCAGGACCGTTTCACCGTTTCTGTAATCCAGCAGGTTGTATAATCCCGGATTATTCAACGCTAAATCAACCCATTCAACTTCATTCAATTCATCCAAATCATCGGCATTGTCATCGATATAGGGATCATCATCATAAAAGTATTCATCTGCTACTCCCACGCGTACACCCTGTATGTCGATATAGACCGCATCATATTCCAGTGCAGGGGCATCTGTCAGTTTCAATTGGATGGTTGCCGTACCATCTTTCCCGAGCTTTTCATTCTCATTCGTACAACTCACGATAGTGATCAACATTAGCATGGATGCCAATGCAATCAAATTGTGTTGAAAAATTTTTGTTTTCATGAAGTTTTGCATTTGATTAAAATATCCATTTAATTTTTAAACAGATTTGTTTTATCATATGCATAGTAAACAAGCCATGACGGCATGAATGTTCAAACAAGAGGGTTAAGAACTTCAAAGAAGTACAAAAAGGCACTAATTTGGACGAAGAGTAATCGTTATAACGGCTTAAGGCGTATCGGCCTGGGTGTGACCTCTGCAATCGTTCCCTGTTCAATTGCCAGGGTAAAGATCGTGTCACGGAAGTTGGAAGGCGGATTGGCTTTCACATGAACCTCCCAGGAGCCGGGATTCAATCCTGTGAACATAAACATGCCTTCTTCTCCTTCAGGTAGTGTCATGAATGTATCCGTCTCCTGCACAATCGCTACGAATGCAACCGCCTCGACAGGTGCTACATAGCCACGCAGAGAGCCTCCGAATGTTTCAGGGAATGCTCTCGATACGGGATGCAGGTAATAATTGCCATTCAACTCCCTAATGGATAAAGCCGCATTCACATCGATCACAATGCTCGTGATTATGTTAGCCGGAAGAGCGGCATTCACATTTTCTATAATGAACCCCTCTGCTATTTCAGTTGGTATATTCAAGGGAACAATCGTATCCGTTACGGTTAGCAGCCGATTATTTTCTCCCAGTACCATCCTGATATTTTTAAGCCTCTTTCCTGCAGGGAAATACTGATCTACAAGCTGCACACTCTTTCCATTCATCAGTTTCAACAGATTGTACTCTCCTCCCGCAAACTGAAGCCTCTCCCACTCCCCATCGATGCCGGTGGAATCTGCAACCAATATATCGATATGCTGAATATCTATATATAATTCCTTTATTACCAACGATGTAGCATCAGTCAATTTAATACGTAAACGGGTGGCATTATCGCTGGGATCCGTTTTTCCACACGACAGGAATGAGCATGTGAGCAGTAAAATGAGTACTATATATTTAAAAACTTGGTTAAGCATAAGAAAATAGACATTTTAACTGGTTTCTATACAGCAAAGATAGATAATTCTCATCAAACAAAAGCCTGGTTTATCTGTTATAATCGAAGCCGGACAATTAGCAAATTCAAACATAATGAAAACAAACAGATACGCATTCCTGGTTATTTCTTCTCTGCTGCTATTTTCTGTGGGCTGTAATCAACAGGATAAAAAAAATGCTCAGACCCCTCTCCCCGAAGCGGCATCCGCTACGAGTGAAACAGAAAGTGCTGCCAGTAAAAATGAACGTGCAATGGTTTATCATGAGAAGCTGATGGAATTCTTCAGTGCCGACTGGATGGAGAGAGAGTCGGACCCCGACCTTTATCCCGACTTTTATGGCGGTTCATTCATTGATAACAGTGGTACGTTCGTGGTTGCCGTCACAGGTAACACCGAAGCAAACAGACAAAAACTGACTTCTATTCTCGGTAGTGATGATTTTAAAATGGAGACTGTACAATATTCCTACAGTAGGATGATGCAGGAGATGGATAAAATAGATGCTTTCCTCTCCGATGCATCTGTTTCACCGGAGCATCCTGTGATGCTACGATTTGCAGGTGCATACCCCGATGTGCTTGATAATCGGGTAAAAGTTATCCTCACTGAGGTGAATCAGTCAGTTATCAATGCATTTAAAAAAGATATCTCCGCCTCACCCATGCTGCTTTTTGAGAAAGGTGAAATGCCGGAGCTGAGGTAATCACATCTGACAGAGGCAGGAGACCAGGTTCCTGTCACCATAGGCATTATCCACCCTGGCCACATTCACCCAGAATTTGTTCTCTGCTACAAACGATAACGGATAGGCAGCCTTGCTCCTCGGGTAGGCATGTGTCCACTCATCACCCACCACCTCATATTCCGGATGTGGTGCATTTACCAGTACATTGTCCTCAAGGCTATATACCCCCCGGGAGACCTCAATAATCTCTTCATGAATCTGATTCATTGTTTCCACGAATCGGTCCAGTTCTGCAAGGCTCTCACTTTCGGTCGGCTCCACCATCAGCGTACCATGCACCGGAAAAGAGAGCGTAGGAGCATGATAGCCATAATCAATCATTCGCTTGGCAATATCTGTTTCGGTAATGCCTGAGACCTCTTTCAGTCCGCGGCACTCCAGAATCAGCTCGTGACCTACCCTGCCGTTTACTCCGCGATATACAATCCCATAGATGTCACTCAGCTTCTCCGCCAGATAATTCGCATTGAGTATTGCAGCTTCAGTTGCCTCTCTCAATCCGTCGGCACCCATCATACGGATATAGGCATACGAGATCTCCAGTACGCCGGCACTGCCATAGGCTGCTGCTGAGATACTGTTTTCAGTTGTTGGCAATGATACCGGATGTCCCGGAAGAAAGGATGCCAGATGCTCCGCTACGCAGATGGGGCCAACACCCGGACCGCCACCTCCGTGAGGGATGGCAAATGTCTTGTGCAGGTTGAGATGACATACATCCGCTCCTATAGTACCCGGGTTAGTGAACCCTACCTGTGCATTCATGTTAGCTCCGTCCATATAGACCTGACCGCCTGCCTCATGAACCAACCGGCACATCTCTTTTATCCCGGTCTCAAATATCCCATGTGTGGAGGGATAGGTAATCATGAAGGCCGCCAGATCATCTTTGTATTGTTCCACCTTACTACGCAGATCTTCCATATCCACATTACCTTTTGCATCACTGGCAACAGTGACCGGTATAAAACCGGCCTGCACAGCGCTGGCAGGATTGGTTCCATGTGCCGATGCGGGAATGAGTACCCTCTTACGGTGTCCCTGGTCGTTGCTCTCCAGGTAGGCGGCAATGGTGATCAGGCCGGCATACTCACCTGCAGCTCCAGAGTTAGGTTGCAGGCTTGTTGCCGCAAAACCGGTGATCTCTGCCAACATATCTTCCAGCTCATCAATCATCTGTGTGTATCCTTCGGCCTGCTCCACAGGTGCAAAAGGGTGCATACGCTGGAACCCGGGAAGGCTCAGGGGCAGCAGTTCCGATGCGGCATTCAGCTTCATGGTACATGAACCAAGAGAGATCATTGAGTGAGCCAGCGATATATCTTTTCTTTCCAATCTCTTGATATAACGCATGAGTTCAGTCTCGGTGTGGTAACTGTTAAAGGTGGGGTGCTTGAGGTAGTCCGTTTTCCTGAGCTGCCCCTCTTTCAGTGTCATCTTCTCCGGCAGATCATCAATCATAAATACCTTGGCACTCCCTGCAGCCATAGCAAACAGCGCCAACAGCTCATGCACCCTGTAATCATTTGTTGTTTCGTCGATGCTGATGCCAATCTCACCCGTATCGAAATAACGTAGATTGATATCTCTCATCTCGGCGTTGTTCAGTATATCCTGTGTTGAAACCTCTTTAGGTAGTTCAAACTTAAGTGTATCGAAAAAAGCAGTGTTCACCTGTCTGTATCCCATTTCACTCAACTCAGCAGTCACATGTGAGGCGATGGAGTGTATACGTCGGGCTATCTTCCTCAACCCTTCAGGACCGTGATAAACAGCATAGAATGACGACATGGTCGCCAGCAGTGCTTGTGCGGTACATATGTTGGAAGTTGCTTTCTCACGTTTGATATGTTGTTCACGTGTCTGCAGTGCCATGCGCAATGCCTCTTTTCCGTAAACATCTTTGGAGATACCAATGATGCGTCCCGGCATGGAACGTTTGTACTCTTCCCTGGTGGCAAAGAAAGCTGCGGAGGGTCCACCGTAGAACATGGGGATTCCAAAACGCTGACTACTGCCGAAGGCAATGTCGGCACCCCATTCTCCCGGAGGTGTAAGAAGCACCAATGCCATCAGGTCGGTTGCCACAGCCACCTTTGTGTCGGCAGCATGTGCTTTCTCAACAAAACTACGATAATCGTCCACATTACCGTTATTGTCGGGATATTGAATGATAGCACCGAAGCATGGCTTACTGAAATGAAAGCTTTTATAATCACCCGTAACAATATCAATACCGGCATAACTCATACGAGTGCGGAGGACTGCCATAGTCTGCGGAAAGATGTTCTCATCCACGAAGAGGGTCTCCACATTGTTCTTCAGCTGGTCACGACTACGAAGGCTATACATCATGGAAGCAGCCTCAGCAGCGGCTGTTGCTTCGTCCAGCAGTGAGCTGTTGGCAAGTGGTAACGCGGTAAGTTCACTCACCATCGTCTGAAAATTAAGCAATGCCTCCAGCCTCCCCTGCGATATCTCAGCCTGGTATGGTGTATAGGAGGTGTACCACACAGGGTTCTCAAACACATTTCGGTAAATGGGAGCAGGTGTAAGAGTATCATACCACCCCATGCCAATGTAAGAAGCATTGATTCTGTTGAGTGAAGCAATGTGTGCTATCTCTTCCGCATACTCCTGTTCAGTGAGTGCCGTGGGAAGCGACAGGGGCTTCGACAATCTTATATCAGCAGGTATAGTCTGCGCTATCAGTTCATCGATGCCTGACAAGCCAATTGCTTTCAGCATTATTTGTTTATCGGCTTCACTTATACCGATATGACGATTTTTAAATTGTTCCATTTCCATTATTATGAACGATAGAGGTTATATCAAACGATACAACTATATTAAATATTTTCTTGCTTTCTCAGTCAGGTTAACACCCAACAATGAGATATTACCTATCCATTCCCACAAAAGGATTGTACTTTTTCTCGAATCCTATGGTGGTCGTCGGCCCGTGACCGGAATAGACGATTGTTTCGTCCGGTAACGTGAATAGTTTGGATTGAATATTCTTCACCAACTCATCAAAATCTCCCCCCGGGAGGTCGGTACGTCCAATACCGGAATGAAAAAGCACATCTCCGCCAAAAAGAGAACCGGCTGCTTCGTTATAAAAGACAATGCTTCCGGGTGAATGACCCGGCACATGCATCACTTTCAGTGATTGATTTCCATACGTGATGATATCACCTTCATTCAGGTAATGGCCGATCTCAGGTTTAAAGCTGGTATTGGTGTATGGCAGACCGAACATCTGAAGTTGTCTGTTTATATCTTCCAACAGAAATTCATCTGCCCGATGACATGCCAGCTTCAAATCAAAATGCGACGCTAGAAAATTGATACCAAACAGATGATCGAAATGAAGATGAGTATTGAGCAGATGCCTGACCACGAAATCGTGGTCAAGGATATAATTTAGCAACAACTCTCTCTCATCGGCATAGAATGCAGAGGCGTCAATCACAACACACTCTTTTGATTCATCTGAGAGCACATATGAATTCACTCCTAAAGGATTAAATTCAAACGTCTTTACTTTAGCAAACGTAGTCTTTTGGATCATATTCTACTCCTCTGTTTATGATTTCTTCTCCGCTATATGATGTCTGAATGCGCACGGAAGATACAAAAATAACGCTTTCATTTTGATTTTCCGGATTTACAGAGCAGATAAAAGATCAACGTTGTGGTACGTAAATCAATTTCTTCGTCTTGAAAAATGGGTCGGCAAAGTAAGTGGAAAGAGATACCTCCTCAGCGATCTGCCTGAAGGATGCAATTTCAGCCGACAGATTACCGCCTTTTAGGCATATAAAACCGTTTGGCAAAGCATTTATCTCCTCTTTGGTAATATTTTTCCTTGTGATCCTAATCAGTTCGGGGAGCGTCATTACAGCGCGACTCACCACAAAATGAAATTTCTGCTTTATCTCTTCCACACGTGAGTGTACCATGTCTACATTGGTCAGACCTATCGCTCTGGCAACCTCTTCCGCCACTCTCACTTTCTTACCGATGCTGTCAATCAATAAAAAGCGTGCTTCAGGAAAAAAAATAGCCAGTGGTATACCCGGGAACCCTCCACCTGTGCCGACATCCATGATGGTGGTGCCCGGTAAAAAATTGATGTATTTGGCAATGGCAAGGGAATGCAACACATGATGCAGATAAAGATTATCAATATCTTTTCGTGAGATCACATTGATTTTACTATTCCAGTCGGTATATAGCGCAGATAAAGCTTCAAACTGATTCTTTTGCTGCTCTGTAAGCGCGGGGAAATAATTTTCTATATTCTTCACTTTAAATCTGCCAGTTTAGTAGCAATACTATTTTCTCTCAAAAGATAACGAATTGCTTTATAAGGGATCAATACTTCCGGTGCGTCAAGCTGGTATGCTGAATATTCACCTTTGTTAAAGGTGTAGATGATTCCCTCTCTCTTCAGAAGGAAATTTTTGTTGGGTACAATCTCCTGAATGCCGAAGAAACCGAGATCCTCAAGTTCATCGACAGTTTTAACGCCGTTTTGTTCCAGCAGCGAAGCAACGATGAGACTCTGCAACGCAGTATCATAACCGGCATTAAAGATCTCATTCTCAGTGACCTGATACCCTCTGTTCAGGTTAAAGACATAATTACGAAAGGAGGTGTAGGATGTAGCCCCCCCCTTATTGTTGGACTGTTTAACCTGAAAAGAGAGGATTCCATTTTGGTTATACACGATGGAATCGGATAGATTTTCAAAATAGGAATAGAAGATATCTTCAGTGGCATGCTCGCTATCGGTGAGATCCATATGGGGTATCAGTGCATTTAGTTCATGCATATCACGCACTATCTCACTGTAGGTTTTCGCATCGTATGTGTAATTGTCAATATAGTTCTTTTTATATGCCTCGACGGCAGCAGCTGGCTGAAGTGTATCATACGATGTGCCGAACATACTCCTTACAAAGAACAGCTGTAAGGTATCCACATCGGTTTTATGACTACTCACGGGATAAATAAAATCAATCGTTATATCACAATAAGGATTGGCTGTATCCCCTTCAAGGTAATTACGGGAATTCACACTGATTGTATCGAACACTACATTGTTCCTGGTTTTAAACATACTTCGTCCGCTGTTATTGCACGAAATAAGGAACAAGGATGCAAGCAGTAGCAGTGCGTAAAACGAAATTCTATTATGCCTCACCATAGAGAACGTTATTATAAAAACATATTAAATACGTACAAAATTACTCATTTTATTGAGACCACATCTTATCTATAGATGAAAAATGTCCCTATTTCATTAAAAAAGAGGATGTATTTTGAATACATCCTCCCGTATATGAGAAAGAAATTGATTAATAAGTGTGACCGTCGGAGTTGAGATCGTCCAGACTTAATCTTTTTTTCTCCAGCGATCTCCAGGCATAGAAGATATATGCCATAACAACAGGCACAAAGAGAGAAACTACCGCCATTGTGGAGAGCGTAAACTCACTTGACGATGAGTTTTGGAGTGTCAGTGAACTTTGCAGGTCTATTGAAGAGGGATAATAGGCTGTATTGTTGTATCCTGCCACCAGAAGAAGCATAGTTATCGCAACCACTGTCCCTGCTCCGGAAAACCAGATACCTTTTTTAAATTGCGCACTGAGGACAGTATGAAAGATACCATATAATACGGCCACGACCCCAAGAAGAAAAAGGATCATTACCAGAGGCATATCGATAAAATTATGCAGATACTTCATTTTTTCCAGATAGATCACATCGGTAGCAGGATCAACAGCATAGCCTTCACCAAGCAGGGTCCAGATAAGGAAAATCAAAAAGAACACCACAAAGGGAGCTCCATTATAAAGGACAAACTTGCGGGATCTCTTCTCCAACACCTCATGGCTGAGTCGGTTTACAAAGAAGAGACTTGCCAGCGTGCGTGCGAGAAATAAAACAGCAAATCCCAGGCATAGGTTACGTACACTGGTAAAGAGTTCCAGTCCGTGCAGCGGGTTTTGCCATTGACTGATTACAGGGCCCACAACCCCCAGTCCTGCAATGTTCCCTTTACCTACAGTGAATTCCGAGCCGGTAAAGAAAGTAGCAACCAGCACACCGAGAATAAACGTTCCCAGCATACCATTGATGAAAAGAAAAGCACGATAAACATTCGCACCGTAGATATTACCCGGTTTGGATTGAAATTCGTAGGATACTGCCTGCAGCACAAAGCAGAAGAGTAAAATCATCCATGCCCAGTAAGCACCTCCGAAGCTGGTGGAGTAGAACAATGGAAATGAGGCGAAAAAGGCACCACCAAAGGTCACCAGCGTAGTAAAGGTAAACTCCCATTTACGTCCGAGTGCATTCACCAGCAGTTTTTTTTCATCCTCCTTTCTTGAGAGAGAGTTGATCATTGACTGTCCTCCCTGCACGAAGAGCAGGAAAACGAGTAAGCCCGCGAGAAGTGACATTATAAACCACCAATATTGTTGAAGAAATTCATATGTTATCATCATTGTTTGCTTTTATTCTGTTCTTTTATGCATTATGTTCAGACCTCATCCGTAGTAATTGTATCGGGACCTTTCTTTATCTGTTTCACCATTATCGTCACCTCAGCAATGAGCAAGCCGGTGAATAGCACCGCAAACATAAAAAAGGTAGTCTTCACATTTCCTGTCGTGACAGCCGATGCAGCCGCCTGTACAGGCAGGATATCCTGTATGGTCCAGGGCTGGCGCCCCACTTCAGCTACAACCCATCCCAACTGTCCGGCAAGATAGGCAAGTGGTATACTCCACAAAGCTACATACTGCAGCCACCGGGTAGTGCTCATACTTTTCTTGTAAATGAAATAGAGTACAATCAAAAAGAAAAGAATAAAGTACATTCCAATGATCACCATCAGATGGAAACTATAGAAGGTGAGAGGCACATTAGGTATAAGATCTTCACCGTTCTCCAGATAACCATATCCGAAGTGGGCATAGTTCTCGCGTAAGATGGTTTCATGATTGGCAGCATCGGTATCTCGGCCCTCCTCTTTGGCTACCTGGTAATCTGCCAGGGCCTGTATAGCCTTACGTCCGCGGGCCTGTCTCTCAGCAAAAGGCAATGCTGTGGTTCCATCCTTAAGGGCATAGCCTCCATCTACGATATCGGCGATGCCCGGAACAAATGCATTTATATTTCTATATCCTAGTAATGAAAGAAGCTTTGGCAGTTCGATTTTAAAAATATATGGATCTACATTGTCGTTGTATACCATCTTGGCAGGATTCAACATCCCTATGGCGACCAGTCCGGCACCCTCTTTTCCCTTATAGAGGCCCTCCATGGCTGCAAGCTTCATTGGCTGCTTTTGGGCCACATGATAAGCAGAACCGTCGCCCGTTACAGCAAGCATTACAAATGCCACCAGTCCTACAAGCGCACTGATTTTTATGCTCTTGATTGCAAAATCGGTGTGTTGTTTTTTAAGCAGATACCAGCCTGAAACACCCGTGCCAAATGCCGCACCAACAGCCCAGCATGAGAATGTGGTATGCAGGAATTTATTATATGCGACGGGCGAGAAGGCCACAGCCCAGAAATCGTTCATCTCGTTACGAACCGATTCCGGATTGAATTCCATACCTACCGGGTACTGCATCCATGCATTGGCGACCAATATCCAGAAAGCGGACAATGAAGCACCAATAAAGACAAGCCAGGTAGATGCAAGGTGCATTTTCTTGCTTACCCTGTTCCATCCGAAGAACATGACGGAGATAAAGGTCGCTTCCATGAAAAAGGCAAAAATACCTTCAATAGCCAGGGGTGCACCAAAAATATCACCGACAAACCAGCTGTAATTAGACCAGTTCGTGCCGAACTGAAACTCCAGAATAATTCCTGTAGCCACTCCAATGGCAAAATTAATACCGAAGATCTTTTGCCAGAATTTAGTGGCAAATTTCCATTTCTCGTCTCCGGTTCTCACATAGAGTGTTTCCATAATAGCCATGATAAGACCAAGGCCAATGGTAAGAGGTACAAACAGCCAGTGATAGCCGGCTGTTAGCGCAAATTGGGCTCGTGACCAATTAACGGCAGATGCACTTAATAGATCCATATTTTTTATTTTTTCATTTATTCCGTTGCCGGAGCTTTATTATACAATTCTGTACGTACATGTTGGGCTTTGTCAGCCTCATTTTCATATTTTGTGTTCAATAGATTCGGGAAGAAGAAGGGTTTCAGAATAAAAAACATTATAATCAGTTTCACTATCGCTACTATCCATAATGTCTTGCTTAGACGGCTCATATTGGTGAAACCTGTCCAGAACATTTTAAACCAGTTGAATCTCTCCTCAGGTCTCTTACTTTCAAATTCCATAAATAATAGTGTGACTTTTAACGATTTTCATGCTCAGGCCTGCCCGATGCCACCTATGGGAGGCAAAAAACCGGGATCGCTGTGTATACTGATCGATCCGTTTTGCTGTTCAAATTTTTCAATATTGTCTTTCAGCGCCATAATCAATCGCTTTGCATGCTCAGGTGTGAGGATGATACGTGATTTTACTTTTGCTTTTGATACACCGGGAACTACTCGGATAAAATCAACGACAAATTCCGATGATGAATGGGAAATAACTGCCAGGTTGGAATATATGCCCTGAGCAATATCATCGCTTAATTCTATTTGCACCTCGGTCTCTTTGTTTAATTTTTCCATTATTAGCTATGATTCGGGTTCAAATTAAAAATGATATAAATAACTTAAACAAAGAAAAATAATTTTTCCCTATCTACAAAAGAAAAAAGAGTTAATCTTAGTGATTCAACCCTTTTTCTTTCTTTTGACTCATAAATACCGATGAATGCGCAGAACAGACCCTCAGAATGGTTTTTGAAACTCCACTTTAAAAAAAAGCCGATTAAAATGTCAACTCTTTGAAAGGTAGATTCAAGGAGTCGGCCACACTCTTAAACACTACGTCACCTTTCACAATATTCAATCCGTGTCTAAGATCCTGATACTGTTCAGATGCGGCTTTCCAGCCGTTTTCAGCCAGTGTGATCACATAGGGCAGTGTGGCATTGGTGAGTGCACGGGTAGAAGTCATCGGAACCGCTCCGGGAATATTGGCTACACAATAATGAATGATCCCATCTACCTCATAAATAGGATTCAAATGGGTCGTAGGATGAGTGGTCTCAAAACACCCCCCCTGGTCTACGGATACATCAATCATCACCGTTCCGGAAGACATCTCTTTCAACATCTCACGTGTAACCAGGTGAGGTGCTTTTGCCCCCACCAGCAATGTGGCTCCTATAACCAGATCTGCAGTGCTAAGCGATTCAGTAATAGACATATTGGTAGAGTAAAGGGTCTCCACATTCGCCGGAAGGATCTCCGAGAGATAGCGTAGTCGGTTCAAATTGATATCGAGCACCTTCACCTGCGCACCCAGGCCGGCAGCCATCTGTGCGGCATTGTGTCCTACAACCCCTGCACCAATAATCACTACATTGGCCGGTTTGACACCCGGAACACCACCTAACAGGATCCCTTTTCCACCCTGTGGTTTTTCCAGATATTTCGCTCCCTGCTGCACTGAGAGGCGGCCTGCTACCTCGCTCATGGGAGTGAGCAGCGGTAATGCACCGTTTTTATCGATCACTGTTTCATAAGCGATACAGACAGCGCCGCTGGTGATGAGGGCTTCAGTCAGTTTTTTGTCGGAGGCAAGATGAAGATAAGTGAACAGCACCTGATCTTTTCTGATCAATCCATATTCACTCTCCAGCGGTTCTTTTACTTTCACAATCATATCGGAAATTGCATAGACCTCCTCAATTGTATCAAGCATCACAGCACCTACCTTCAGATAGCTTTCATCCGACAGGTAGCTTTCCACCCCGGCTCCTTTTTGTATGTATACTTTGTGTCCTCTGCGGGTGAGTTCAAAAACACCATCAGGAGTCATCGCTACTCTCCCTTCCTGCACTTTAATTTCCTTAGGTACTCCTATAATCATAATAGTAATTGTAATATAGTGGAATTGATAATATTAGAATAAGTGGTATAAACGCTTTTGAGATGAACATGCTATTGCACAAACGCTTTTTCCGGATGTTCTGGTTACAAAAATAAAAATAAAAAACAGAAAAGCAACCTATTTCAGAAGAAATATGCAGAGGGTTGATTTTGTTTTTTTCACGTATAAATAATCATTTTTATAGACTCTTTCGGATAAAAATTTCTCCAATAACATAATTAATCGTATTTTTGTAATATAAATTAAGATTTTCAACCAAATTAAAAACAATTAGTACAATGGTAAGTTATAAAGAATTGGGTCTTGTAAACTCAAGAGATCTGTTTAAGAAAGCTGTTGATGGTGGTTATGCCATCCCCGCTTTCAATTTCAACAATATGGAACAATTACAGGCCATCATTTCGGCATGTGTGGAGACCAAATCCCCCGTGATCCTGCAGGTATCCAGCGGCGCACGTAAATATGCCAATCAGACATTGTTGCGTTACATGGCTCAGGGTGCCGTTCAATATGCAAAAGAACTGGGCTATGAGATTCCCATTGTTCTCCATCTGGACCATGGCGACAGCTTCGAACTTTGCAAGGACTGTATCGAGAGCGGTTTCTCCTCAGTGATGATCGACGGTTCACATCTTCCATATGAAGAGAACATAGCACTGACCAAAAAGGTGGTTGAATACGCGCACCAGCATGATGTAACTGTTGAAGGTGAGCTGGGCATCCTGGCAGGCATTGAAGATGATGTTGAGGCAGAACACCACACTTATACTGAACCCGATGAAGTGGTTGACTTTGTCACACGCACTGGCGTGGACTCACTGGCTATCTCTATCGGCACCTCACACGGTGCTTTCAAGTTCACCCCCGATCAGTGCACCCGCAATGAAGATGGTGTATTGGTTCCTCCCCCATTGCGTTTCGATATCCTGGAAGATATTGAAAAGCTTTTACCCGGGTTCCCCATTGTATTACATGGCTCCTCCTCTGTCCCGCCACAATATGTGGAAACAATCAATAAATATGGTGGCAAGCTGAGTGATTCTATCGGTATTCCCGAAGAGCAACTGCGCAGAGCTGCCAAATCGGCTGTTTGCAAGATCAACATCGACTCTGACGGACGTCTGGCGATGACCGCAGCCGTGCGTGAAGTATTTGCCAACAAACCGGCTGAGTTTGATCCCCGCAAATATCTGGGACCGGCCCGCGACGCATTGAAAGAGCTTTACATGCATAAAACGGAAAAAGTGCTGGGTAGTGCAGGAAAAGCATAAAACCAGGTTCATACATACAATGAGAGACTGTTCATGATCGAACAGTCTCTTTTTTTTTACAGGGATGCCATGATGCTTGTTATGTTCATCGTCTGCTTAACTCACCGATCATCATATTGAAACCCTCTTCAGCCAGCAGATCATCCAGTGAGATATGCATTCTGTAACGCCAGTAATGATCCGGATTCGCCGGAATATTGATGCGCTCTGCACCTGCGTCGGGATTACGCAACCTCTCATCCAACGATAACCAGTCCTGCCAGGGCAGAATAACCCACATGGCAGATGATTGCAGATGATTGTGAATTATCTCCCTGCATAACTCCCTGTCACACTCTTCCGGTGCAGCCCCCTCGTGATGAAGCAGTTCATTGTAATAGCGTTGTGTAACCTCTCTGTTTTCGGTCCACCAGGAACGAATGGGTGACATATCATGTGTGGAGGTGGTACATACAGAATGATAAGGCAACGTGCGCAGATCGGTAAACATTACCGTCGGATCTTTGGGCATGCGTTGAATCTCCAGACTCAACATCTGTAGTTCCTGCATCACCGAGGGCACACAGTCGGGCACCATCCCCAGATCTTCTCCACAAACAAGCATGGTGGTGGATGAGATGAGTACCGGCAACTTTTTCATAGCCTGTTCACGCCAGAAGTAATTATGGCGATTATAAAAAAACTCGTTATAGAGACGGTTGAAAGCCTCTTTCACCTGATCATCGAGATAACGGTACGAATAGGTATATTGCGCTGTGATGCGCGGATGAAAACGATGTTGATCATGTGGATCCCTGATAAAAAGCACCTCTGTACATAGTGCGTAGAGGCCGTCGCAAATACGTCTGCTCTTCTCATCATCTGTTCCATTGAAAAGTTGTTTGATCTTTTGTTGTGTATTGCAGAATGATTTCAAACTGAAAAGCTGCCATCCTGAGATATCAAGGTAACTGTTTTTCACCTCTTCGGCATATTCACCAAAAATATCAGTCAGGAAGTGCTCATGTATGAATGGTTTTACCATTCGCTCCTCATCAAAAGGAATACCCATCCTGTTAATCTCATCTGACCAATAAGGCAGGGCCGGGCTGAAGTAGCCAAGCAGACCCTGCACTGCATGAAGAGGTATCTCCCATATGCGGAAGAACCCCAGGATATGATCAATCCGGTAAGCATCAAAATAGTCCGACATCTTGCGGAAACGACTGATCCACCAGGCAAAATCCTCCTCCTCCATGGCCTGCCAGTTGTAGGTGGGGAAGCCCCAGTTCTGGCCGAAGAATGAGAAGTCGTCGGGGGGTGCACCGCTTTGGGTCTCCATATTAAACAGGTGTGGAGTGGTCCAGGCATCTATGCTGTCACGGTTTATGCCGATTGGAATATCACCCTTGAGTGTCACTCCTTTTTCATGCGCATATGCTTTTACGCCTGAGAACTGTTTATGTAGAAGGAATTGCACAAAGTACCAGAACAATATCGTCTCATTCACCTCCGGGTAAACCTGAAGCATCCGTTCCAGCCGCTCTTTGTCATAGCTGCTGAACTCGCCCCACTCCCTGAAATTGGCGCTGTTATTCTGATCACGTAAATAGCAGTAACATGCATAGGGAAAAAGCCATGAGCTGTTTTTTTGAAAAAAGGTGTTGTATTCATCAGAAGATAAAACGGTCTCTCCATCCTGCAGAAACAGCTCATGGCTATAATCACTCTTCAGCTTCAACACTTTCTCATAATCAAGCTCAGGCAATCGGTTCAATCGCTCTGCTTCGTGGATATATGCATTCCATTTGCTTTTATCTTTCAATGGGAAATCCCTGCAACCCAAATAGACAGGATGGAGTGCATAGATGCTTATGGCACTGTAGGGGTAAGAATCACGCCATGTTTTAGATGATGTGGTATCGTTCACAGGCAACAATTGTATTAGCTGCTGCCGGGTAAGCGAGGCCCAGTCAATCATCTTACGAAGATCAGCGAAATCACCCACGCCAAAGCTCTCATTGGTCTTGATTGAAAACAGCGGAATGGCTGTGCCCGTACCCTTGAAAGTGAAATAATGATAATGATACTGTAATGCCATCTCCACGAAAACAGTATTGTGCTTATGTACCTTTTCGGCAAGCAGCATCCTGTCTCCGCCATCTTCCCAGTGAACAGCTTCTCCGGTGGTCCTGTCCACGATAACAAACTTATAGGCACTCGTCTGAGGAAGTTTTTTCGCATCCAACACAACCTGCCACTCTCCGTAATCCACACAAGTTAAAGCGACGGCCTTTTTCAAATCCCACCCTCCCAGTGCTTCACACTCACCACTGATAGCCAGATGCTGCTCCCTGCTTACATAGGGACAGATAACGTTTATCAGTACTGCTTGGGAATAATATTGAGAGGGAAGCGTTTCTTTTTGATGAAAGAAGATGCTCTCGGTGAAAACCGAGGAGTAGAGATAAGCGTGATAAGGCTTATCTTTCCAGTGGTCATGAATCAGTAAATCTCTCTTTACCTTGTTGATGCGTACCCTTCTGTGATTACCCCATTCACGGCGAATAGTGCTGTTTCCCTGTCGTATGAAATAGTAATAGTTTATATCGGTTGTTACTGTTACCGCTATATTTACATCAGCATGCCAGCAGTCACCTCTGTTTGAAAGCAGTATAGCCCTGGATTCGTCGAATTGTCCCAGTTCAGTTGTGGACCCACAAAGGAATACTTGCTGTCCCCATGTAGTATGGTAGTTAAGTTGAAATTTTAGAAGAGCCATTCAGATCCTTTCGTTATGTCCATTATTAGAAGAAAAGTTTCTCTGTAATGTTGTGCGTATTAAATTATTGCAGATTAAAGGCAAATCTACAACGTTTTATAAACGCACGGTCTTAAGTGAGGGATCTTTTGTTCAGATTCCTGTGCAAACGATTGCGATGAGAACGAGGTATAAAAAATATTTAATAATTCACTTACAGGAAGATAAGGATCAGCAATTGTGCCGTGATCACTCTTAGAAACATTGTCAACGGGTATACTGTTGCATAGCTCACGGAGGGAATATCATTTCCGGCAGATGTATTCGCATATGCCAATGCGGGCGGATCGGTCATACTTCCCGCCAGGAGTCCCATCAACGTGAAATAGTTGAGTTTACATGCTTTCCTCCCAATGATACCGATGATCAGCAAAGGTACAACTGTAATTATCACACCATAACCTATCCATGTGTACCCACCATTGATCACTGTCTCCACAAAATTTCCTCCGGCACCCAGTCCCACACAGGCAAGGAAGATGGCAATTCCAACCTCACGCAACATCAGGTTAGCACTCATGGTAGTGTAAGTGACAAGCTTATATTTGGGGCCGAACTTACTAAGTAGAATGGCCACGATCAGGGGACCACCTGCAAGTCCAAGCTTCACAGGCTGTGGTATACCGGGAAACATGAATGGTATGCTACCCACCAATACACCCAACGCTATACCAATAAAGATGGAGATGAGATTGGGTTCCCTCAAACGTTTCATTGAATTACCCAGGAATTTCTCCACATTGGCAATTGCCTCTTCAGATCCCACTACCGTCACACGGTCACCTATCTGCAGTTGCAGCCTTGAATCGGCTATAAGGTCCACACCGGCACGGTTCACCCGCGTGATATTAATGCCGAACAGATTTCGCAATCGCAGGTTACCTATTGAACGACCGTTAATCTCTGACTTTGTGATGGAGATCCTGCGTGAGATAAGCTGAGAATCAAGCTTGTTCCACTCCTCCCTGTTCATATCGATACGCTGGCCTATCAACGCTTCAATCATCTCAATATTCTTCAGGTTAGAGACAACCAGTACTTTATCATCCTCATACAATTGTGTGTCTGTCTGAGGTACAGCCAACGCTCCTGTATGGGAATGCAACACTCTTGAGATGACAAATTCTTTCTCAATAAGTTGCTTTATATCTCTTATATTTTTCCCGAAGATGGAAGGGTTCTTCACCTGAAGAGAGAACATATGCGCTTCGGTCATCTTCGATTCATCCTGATCATCCAGCCTGTTGATCTCTTTGGTAAAATTGACCCTGAAGATATAACGGAACAGGACAAGGCTCATAATGATGCCTACAACCCCAAGGGGATAAGCAACAGCGTAGGCGGTGGCTATATTGGGATCGAGAGCACCCGTCACATCGGTGTAGGTTTGTTGTGCAGCACCCAGTCCGGGGGTATTGGTGACTGCACCCGATAAAATACCCACCATGGTCGCAATGGGTACGCCGGTGACAAGATGGATGACAACGGTGGTGACCACACCCAGGAGCACCACACCCGATGCCAGCAGGTTGAGGGTTATGCCCCCCTGTTTAAATGATGAGAAGAAGCTTGGTCCCACCTGCATCCCAATGGAAAAGATAAAAAGAATAAGACCGAATTCTTTTAGAAAATGTAATACATTGGGATCAATCTGCAACCCCAGATGTCCCAGAAAGATACCGAAAAAAAGTATCCATGTAGTGCCGAGAGAGATGCCGAGGATCTTGATTTTACCCAACAGCAACCCTACAGAAATAACCAGCGCAAGTACCAGGATCGAATGCGCAATACCCGATCCGGTAATTAATTCAACGAACCATTCCATTTTTGAATAACCTAAAATTGTTTATAAAAGCAGTGCAAAGGTAGCGCTTATTTCATGGAAACAAAAAAAATCACTTCACTAATGTTACCGCTACCCACTGATCCATTTCAGCATAGTGGCTGAATGAAAGTCCCTCTTCTTCACATTTCAAACATATGGCGGTGATATCTTCTTTATAGAACCCACTCATGATGATCACGCCATTCTTGTTCAGAACACGATAGTAGGATGGGATATCATTTAAAAGTATATTCCTGTTGATGTTGGCAAAGATCACATCGAATGTCTCTTCTCCCAGAACCTCCGCCCCACCCATCAGCACACGGATATTGTCTGCCCCATTCATCTGTACATTTTCCAGCGCATTGTTATATGCCCACTCATCTATATCGATGGCTGTAATGGGCGAGGCCCCTTTCATCGCTGCCAGTATAGCCAGCACCGCCGTACCACACCCCATGTCGAGAACCGATTTATGCGTCAGGTCCATGGAGAGGATCTCCTTCAGAATCAGTCCTGTGGTTTGATGATGTCCCGTGCCGAAAGCCATCTTCGGGTCAATAAGGATGCGATAGTCATATGCTTTCTCAGTAGGATGAAAGGAGCTGTGAATGCAGCATTGATCGCCTATCACAATCGGCTCGAAATAATTCTTCTCCCACACTTCGTTCCAGTTTTTGTCCTCCATCACATTATAATTCCAGCTTATTTCAGCCTTCATAGGAAAACCGGAGAGAAGCGCATCAATTTTTTCAGCGGTGAACAGAGAAGCAGGAACATAAGCTTCCAGCACATCTTCCTGCATAACGAACGTCTCGAATCCTATATCTGCCAGTTGTGCGGAAAGAATGTCTGTAATGGTCTCAGTGGAGGGAAGAGAGTGAAACTGAACCTGAATGTAGTGCATCTGATTGCTTCTGTTTATGTAGGTGTGAGTGAATATGTGGAACAGTCATCAAAATTAAATGTCAATCTGCCTGCTTCAGCACTTCAAATAGTTTGGACAAAAGTAATACATTATTTTATTTTTGAAGAATGAAAAAAACCTTTTAATAAGGTCTGAATAGTGTTTATAAGTGTTAGAAATAGCCCTATTTATCTCAATTCAATCTGAAGAATCAATTTTTTTATTTACTTTTAGCCCTCAATATATATATATTCGTTTTTATCAATGGCATCTTTTCTGACACAAAAGGAATGCTTTCCACGGGAAAAAACGTTATTGCACTGATTACAATGAAGAAAACAATATTACTGATCACTTTTATTTTAGCCTCATTTACAATGCTTCTGTACGGACAACAATCAGAAGTGCAGAAACTCATCCGGGAAGGGGTGACATTGCATGACAATGGTGAATATAAAGAAGCCATTGAAAAATATAATGAAGCGATGAAGATTGATCCAAAAAGTATGCAAGCAATATATGAAACTTCATTATCATATCTTGCCCTGCAGGATTTTGAGAATGCAGTAAAATACAGCACCCATGTAATCAAATCAAATGATAAGCAACTCTCTCCCGGTGCCTATGCAGTGAAAAGTGAAGCCCTTGTGGCGATGAACAGGACCGACGATGCAATCAAACTACTTCAGGCCGGATTAAAGGAGAATGGAGATGAATACCTGCTACATTTTAATATGGCACTCAACTATTATAAAAAAGGAGATGCAGAGAAGGCATTCAATCATATAAAAAAAGCGATAGACCAGGACAAAACACATAGCGGGGCTTTTCTATTATACGCTTATCTGTTAAATGACAGAGGATTATGGGTACAGAGCATCCTCTCTTTTCAAATGTTTCTGCTGTTGGAACCTGACAGTAGACGATCAAAGAATGCTTTTGAAGAGATGCTCCATACCATGCGCATAAAAAAGAAATCAGCACCGGTGGAAAGATCTTTTATTCAGCAGCAGATGATGCGAAACCTTCCCGACAGTGCTCTTTTGAGGGATGACATCCCACCATTGAACACAGAGGATGGACTGAACCGTAATTTCGTCTATCATGCCATAAACACAACGCTTGACTCTTTAAAAAACAACCCTGCAGAGGAGGATGAATACACATTATTCAAATCTGTCAACAGGGAGATAATGAACGTACTGGAGAAAGAGAGCAAAGGAACAAAAGAGGGTATTTTCTGGACATTTTATGTTCCGTTTTTCTCCCATATCAAAGAGTCCACTTTTTACGATACATTCTGCCGTTACATAAGCGTCTCCTACTATCCTCAATCATTGGGATGGTGGCAACAAAACAGTGCTACAGCCTCAAATTTTGTCAATTGGTTTGAAAATGGAGACAATATCTGAGTCAAAAGTTAAATAAAACCTATACCTTTGCGCTGAATTCCACATATATGGAAATGAACAACGAGGAACTGTTACTGGAACAACTACGCAACCCCGCCACAATCAGACAGGGGTTTGCCCGTCTTGTATCTGAATACAGCGAAAGACTGTACTGGCAGATACGAAAGATGGTGCTTTCACACGATGACGCCAACGATATTCTACAGGATGTATTCATAAAAGCATGGACCAACCTGGAGAACTTCAGGGGTGATGCCAAGCTCACCACCTGGTTGTACCGTATTGCCATCAATGAAAGTATCACCTTCCTGAATAAAAAACGGAGCCAGAACAATGTCTCTATCGACACGGATGATTCATTCCTGATCAACACACTTGAAAGTGATGAGTACTTCGACGGAGATGAAGCACAGGTTCTCTTGCAAAAAGCAATCGTTACGCTACCTGAAAAACAACGTCTTGTTTTTCAGATGAAATACTTCGAAGAGATGAAATATGAAGAGATGTCCGACATCCTCGGCACCTCTGTCGGAGCGCTGAAAGCATCCTATCATCATGCAGTAAAAAAAATTGAAAAGTTCTTAGGTGAGCCTAATTAAACCTTTTACCCTTCGTTATGTCTATTCAACAGTACAGCGCAAAAAAGGAAAGGTATGAAAACTAAATTCAGTAGATTAGAAGAAATAGAAAAGAGGGAAAATCCTTTTAAAGTACCCGAAAATTATTTCGCGCAGTTCAATGAAGAAATAATGAGTCGACTGCCTGAAAAGGAGATCGTTAAACCCCGCACGGTATCAATATGGGATAAAGTGAAACCATGGGTTTACATGGCAGCCATGTTTGTCGGGTTATATATCACCATCAATTTTATTACCCGGAATAACGGAGAGAACAATATGGCAACCCGTGAGACAGCCTCTCAGCAATCATTAACAGGCACGTTTCAGGCTGATAATTACTGGTCCACAGTGCAGATAACTGAAGAGGAGTTCTATGAGTATCTCGAGGAACAAATTATCGATGACGGTTATTTTGATTATATGTATAATCAGTATTATTTGAACTAAAAGTATCATACATCTTTATTAGAGAAAACTTGCTATGAGTAAAAGTATTATATTGATATTGTGCGCCTTATTGCTACCAATACAGCTCTCTACCCTCTCTGCCCAGAACAGAAAAATGAATATGGCAGATTTCGAGAAAAGAAAGATGGAGTTTGTGAAGAAGGAAGCAGGACTCACGAATGAGGAGGCTAACAAATATTTCCCACTGAGCACCGAATTGACCAAGAAAAAATTCGACCTGCATAAACGCCACAGAGACAAGATACAACGCATTAAAGACAACAGTAATATCTCTGATGCAGAATACAGAAGAATGGTGGAAGATGATGTGGATGTGAAACTCAAAGAAGCGGCTCTCGAT
>JADKLW010000315.1_pt1 | contig 22482 bp, 20 predicted proteins | sample 8641881 | NCBI WGS metagenome assembly JADKLW01 (sample SAMN16272185, study PRJNA661076) | feces metagenome | isolation source: fecal sample from diarrhoea affected cattle B | host: Bos taurus | place: South Africa: Lokaleng Village, Mahikeng | collected 2019-09 | reverse complement strand
TGGAGCGGGCGAAGGGATTCGAACCCTCGACCCCAACCTTGGCAAGGTTGTGCTCTACCCCTGAGCTACGCCCGCTCGGCGCTGCTGTGACATTGGGTGATTGCTATCGTCATCAGCACTTGAGGCGCGCGGTTAGCATGGGTTCTATCACCCGGCAAGCCCCATTTTTCAATCTATCGCAATGAAATGTAAAAATTACCTTGGCTTTGCCATATCCCTCCCCACATAAAGTGCAGATATATCGGAAGACAGTCCACGATTCCCTATGAAATCGGTCCTTATGAAAGCGGCCGACAGGAAACGGGGCGGACATAAATTAAAGGAGCATACATTGGCAACAGCGGGACTAACTGTGGAAGAACAAAAGGCGGTGGAGCAATTTCAGCAGGCCGTGGTTGCTCCCAGCATGAACAATCTGGTGATTCTCGACTTCTGGGCTGAATGGTGCGGACCGTGCAAGGCGTTGACGCCGGTGCTGGAAAAGGTCGCTGCCAACTATGCCGATAAAGGCGTGGTGCTGGCGAAAATCAATGTCGATGAAAATGGATTCATCGCATCACAATTCCAGGTGCAATCCATTCCCACCGTTTATGCTATTTTTCAGGGCAAGCCGGTTGCGGACCTGACCAATGCCCGGACAGAAAGCCAGCTGGGGCAGATACTGGACCAGCTATTGGCGCAGCTTCCGGTGGGCGGCGACAGTGAAGAGCCCAAACAGGATATCGCTCCCCTGCTGGCCATGGGTGATGAAGTTCTGGCTCAGGCCGACGGAGAACGGGCGGCAGGCATATTTGCCCAGATCATCGATATAGAGCCCGAAAATCCCGACGCGATTGGCGGTCTGGTTCGCGCGCTGGTCATGGCCGGTCATGTGGCAGAAGCAGAAACGGCTCTGGACGGTGTTCCCGAAAATATCGCAAGCCATCCCGCGATTGATCGCGCCCGCGCTGCCTTGTCCCTCGCCAAAGACCGGCCGGATGACGGCGAAGTCGAAAGCCTGCGCGCTGCTGTTGCTGCCGACGAAAATGATCTTCAGGCTCGTTATGATCTGGCCGCTGCCTTGATTGCTTCGGGCGAGCATGACGGAGCGGCGGAAAACTTGCTTGCCATTATATCCGCTGACAAGGACTGGAACGACGGTGCGGCGCGGGCTAAGCTGCTTTCGTTATTTGAAGTTGTCGGCCTCGAAGACGCATGGGTGTCGGCAACCCGGCGCAAACTTTCAGCGATATTGTTCGGATAGATATGACCGAAACCAAACGCATCTCGATCTTTCCGCTGGCCGGTGCGCTGCTCTTTCCGGGCATGCACCTGCCGCTGCATATTTTTGAGGATCGCTACCGGGCGCTGATTAACGACGCGATGGCGCGCGACCGGCGGATCGGGATGATCCAGCCCAAGACGGATAGTGACGATTCGGAATTGTTCGACATTGGCTGTATCGGCAAGATAGTCGATATAGAGGCTTTGGAGGACGGGCGGTTCAACATCGTTCTGGAAGGCATGGCGCGTTTTCGCGTGGTCGAGGAAATTGATGCCTCTACCGCGTTTCGCCAGGTGCGTGCGGAAATCGAAGAAGATATGGAAATCGACGAAGTGCTGGCCAGCACCGAACGCGCGGCTCTGGAAATTGAATCGCGCAAATTTGCGGAATTGCAGGGCTATCAGGTTGACTGGGACAGCATCGGGAGGCTGGATGACATGTCCTTTGTCAATGGCATCGCCCAGATAGCGCCCTTTGATCCGGCGTCGAAACAGGCGCTGCTCGAAATTGACGGGCTGTCCAATCGCGCGGAACTCATCATCCAGTTACTGAACTTCTTTGGCCGGCAGGACGGCGATGAAGGGCGCGCGACCTTACAATGAGTGATGGGCCAGCGCGAACATTTGATACCGGGCTGCTCGACATATTGGTGTGCCCGGTGACGCGTGGGCCGCTGGAATATGATGCGGAGGCGGGGGAGCTGATCAGCAAGACCGCTGGCGTGGCATATCCGGTGAAGGATGGCGTTCCGGTGATGCTGATTGAGGAAGCGCGTAAGCTTTTGAGTGATTTCGAGTGAAATGGAACATTTCACGGCTCGGAAATCACGGCAAAACAATAAACTAGGCCCCAATTTTGATTCAATCAAAATTGAACGGGGTCTAGGTTCCCCTAAAAACTGCCTCTCAGCCCATCGACGACAAACTGTACCGCCAGTGCGCCCAGCAGCACCCCAAGGAGGCGCGTGACAACCGCTTCGACATTGCCGCCCAGAACCCGCATCAACGGGCCCGCCAGCAATAATCCAGTTAGCGTCAGCAGCAGCACCAATCCAAGCGCACCGACTATGACAAGGCGGCTTTCCATGTCATCGCTTCTCGCCATTAAAAGCATGATCGCCGCGATGGAGCCCGGTCCGGCAATCATCGGCATGGCCATGGGGAAAATGGACACATCCTCAATCTCGGGATGGTCGATAATTTCCTGCGCCCGGTCTTCGCGGCGCTGGGTGCGTTTTTCAAACACCATTTCCAGCGCGATCATGAACAGCATGATGCCGCCCGCAATACGGAAACTGTCGAGGCTGATGCTCAAGGCGCCGAGTAACTGCTCGCCAAAGATCGAGAAGACGGCCAGTATGAGTGCAGCAACAACCACCGCGCGAATAGCCATGTTCCGGCGCTGAGCCGCCGACGCGTCGCGGGTCAGGCTGGCATAAATCGGCGCACAGCCCGGCGGGTCAATGACGACGAAAAGCGTGATGAAGGCAGAGAGGAAAAGCTCGGTCATTCAGCGGGCGCTTCTACATCGTCAAAAATAATATCTTCCCACGCGGTGCCGTTCCACATTTTGACCACCAGCGAGCGCGATTTGTCCGCAGAGCTTTCCGCACTCCAGAACATCGTCCCGTCGCCAGAATAGCCGCTCTTTTGATTGTCACCGCTAGGCGCAGACGCCGCAGCCGGTAATGGCGTTTTGGAACAGGTCGCAACTTGCGTGGTTACATAATCCGGTTCCGGCAAAGGCTCATCCAGCGGCACGCCGTGATCGAATATCCATTTCCATTCGATCTCCTTGCCCCGTTCGCGGCGGATTTCAGCATCCTGCTTGGTCCAGATGGTCGTGAAATAGCCGACACTGCCCGATGCACCCTGCCACGCGCCGGTGGACACGCCCATGCTGCCATCGCATGACATGAAAATCTTGTGCGTTTGCCAGTCGGTTGCCTGCGCGGGGTCGGCCTTGTTCCTTAACCAGACCTGCGCGCTGACCAGTTCTGGCGTGAACATCAGCGCATCCGGCGCGGCAGTTTCGCGAAATGCGGTCCACTGCCCCTTTTCCCGTGCCAGCCGCGCAAAGGCGAGTTCCGCTCTTACAATATCGCTGGGATTGACAACCGGCTTTCCGGCCACGCGAAGAAACCGCTCCCGGTCGCTGGACACGTTGCTACTTGCGCATCCTGTCAGAAGCGATCCTATAGCAAGCGCGGCCAAAAGCTGTTTCATTATAATCCTTCGGGCTTGGCAATGCCTGCACGAGAAGATGCGGCGACCAGCGTATTGCGCAATAGCACAGCTATGGTCATTGGCCCAACCCCGCCGGGAACCGGAGTGATCGCACGGACATGATCCATGGCTTCGGCAGTCGCAACGTCGCCTACAAGGCGGCCCTTTTCCGCGCCAGCTTCGGGAGCTAGCCGGTTTATCCCGACATCGATGACCACCGCGCCGTCTTTCAGCCAGCCGCCCTTCACCATTTCGGCCCGCCCAACGGCGGCGACAACAATATCGGCCCCGCGCACCACATCCGGCAAGTCACGCGTGCGGCTATGCGCGATGGTGACGGTGCAGTTTTCAGCCAGTAACAACTGCGCCATCGGCTTGCCCACAAGGATCGATCGACCGACAACCACCGCATTCATGCCCGTAAGGTCGCCCAGTTCGTCCTTGAGCAGCATCAGGCTGCCCAGCGGCGTGCAGGGGGTCAAAGCCTCTTCGCCATTGGCCAGCCGACCGGCATTGATAACATGCAGACCATCGACATCCTTGTCAGGGTCAATAGCCATGACCACCGCTTTTTCATCAAGATGACCAGGCAGCGGCAATTGCACCAATATGCCATCCACCGCATCATCGGCGTTCAGTTTATCAACCAGAGCGATCAGATCTTCCTGCGCGGTATCGGCAGGCAGGCGATGTTCAAAACTTTCCATACCAGCCGCGATGGTCGCTTTATGCTTGGACGCCACATAGACCTGGCTTGCAGGGTCTTCGCCCACCAGGACCACGGCCAGACCGGGAACGCGGCCTGTTTGCTGCTGAAAATGCGGCACGGCGTCTTTTATCCGCTCGCGAAGTCCGGCAGCAAAAGCCTTGCCGTCAATTATTTTTGCGGTGTGTTTGCTCATATCTGCTGAACTCATAAAACGGGGATCAGAGCAGCACGCAGCGGCGGCAGGATCGCGTCCTGCAAGATGATGATCCCGATAATCACCACCATCGGCGTCAGGTCAATCGCCCCGAAATCGGGCATAATCCGCCGGATCGGTGCATATATCGGTGTCGTGAGCGCATCGAGCGTTGTCCACAGCGCGCGAACAATATCATTTTGCAGATTGATAACATTGAATGCGAGCAACCAGCTCATAATCGCTTGCACGATAATGACGGTGATCGCGACCGTAAGCAGGATATCGATAATCTGAAACAAGGCAAAAAACATGGACCCGGAACCTCTTTATTTCGTGTTGGTCACTAAACGATAGTGGCGCGCAATGCCAAGCAATCTCTACGAAAAGTTAGTGTATCATTTATATAATACAGTTCGGCAATTAATCAACCGTTTCAAAATCATCCCGGATCAGCGTCCCTGCCCCCTTGCTGGTGAATATTTCGAGCAGCATCGCATGGGGCACGCGGCCATCCAGCACGACAGCCGCATCGACACCCTTCACCACTGCATCGACACAGGTTTCCAGCTTTGGAATCATCCCGCCGGAAATCGTGCCATCGCCCTGAAGCCGACGGATATCCGCGGGGTTAAGGTCGGTGAGCAGCTCACCATTTTTGTCGAGCACACCCGCGACATCGGTCAGCAAGAACAGGCGCGATGCCCGTAGCGCCGCCGCCACTGCGCCTGCCATCGTATCGGCGTTGATATTATAGGTATGGCCATCCTCACCAACCCCGATGGGGGCAATGACCGGAATCATCCCGGCCGAGGAAATCGTATCAACGATGCTGCGGTTCACCTTGTGAGGTTCGCCTACAAAACCAAGGTCGATAATCCGCTCGATATTGCTATCGGGATCGCGGGCGGTGCGGCGCAATTTGACCGCTTTGACAAAGCCGCCATCCTTGCCCGATATACCGATCGCGCTGCCGCCAGCCTGCTCGATCCAGCTCACCAGTTCCTTGTTGATCGCGCCGGACAGCACCATTTCGGCAATCTCGGCCGTTTCCTTGGTCGTCACCCGCAGGCCATCGACAAATTTACTTTCGACCCCGACACGTTCCAGCATAGCCCCAATTTGCGGGCCGCCGCCATGCACCACCACCGGGTTGATGCCGACCGCTTTCAACAGCACAACATCCTCGGCAAAATTGCGCGCCAGCGCGGGATCGCCCATCGCGTGCCCGCCATATTTCACGACAAAAGTCTTGCCCGCATAGCGCTGCAAATAAGGCAAAGCCTCGGTAAGCGTTTCAGCCTTGGCCAGCATAGCCGGGTCGGGCGCGTGATTTGCGGTTTGTTTCTGTGATTTGTCGGTCATGCCGTCTTTCAATCCAGCTTTACGGCAAATGCAAGCCCTTTATGGATTTTCGGGTGGTTTGGGGGATGAATAAGAGTAGCTATTAGCGTGAAACCCAATCCCTCAACCTACCCCCTGCATCGTCATCCTGAACTAGTTTCAGGATCTAATAGGAAACGCACTACTTCGCGAGATCCTGAAACAAGTTCAGGATGACGAAAATATATGATCGAGCTTGTGTCGAAAACGCCTCCCGAAATACCCACTCAACTCTCAGGCGGAGCAGCGGCCTTTGCGCGGGCCAGTTGCTGCACTTTTTCCAGTGTCAGCGTCACATGGCCCTTCGGTTCTCCCGCACTATGGGCCAGAACGATTTTACCATTCTGGTCAATGACATAGCTTGTCCGGTTGGTCATGGACAGCTTGGGCACCATTCGCACATGATATCCGTCCATCACCTTGCTATCAGCGCGGGCAACAGCGAATTTGTCGCGGCATTCCTCGATCGAGAACTTGGTCAATGTTTCCACATCGTCGCCCGACATGCCGATAACAGTCGCCCCTGCCGCTTCAAAATCGGCGGTTGCTTCGGCAAACATATTGGCTTCGATAGTGCATCCTTCGGTAAAGGCCTTGGGAAAGAAATAGAGCACCACCGGACCTTCTTTAAGCTTGTCGGACAGGCGGAAACTGAATTGTTCCCCCGCCAGCGCGCCGGTCGCCTGGAAATCAGGGGCAGCCGCGCCCACTTCCAACGGTTCGGCATTGGCGCTGCGCGTGGTATAGAAATAGGCGCCTCCGGCCAGAACCAGCGCCGCTATTATGATTATGATCCAACGGTTCATCTATTCCTCCTGCTCCAGCGCCGATTTCAAGGCATAAAGCTGATCGAGTGCGTCGCGTGGGCTAAGGGCATCCACATCCAGTTCTCGCAAAGCGTCGCGCAGCTTGTCGGTTTTCTCTTCCTCGACCGTAAGGCTGGCCGCGAATAAAGGCAAGTCGCCTAGTCCAGCGGCCAGACCGCCAGTTTCCGCCTTGCCCGCTTCCAGTTTATCGAGCACCGACTTGGCGCGTTTTAGCACAGGTTTCGGTATTCCCGCCAGCTTTGCCACCGCCAGGCCATAGCTGCGATCCGCCGGACCTTTGGCAAGCTCGTGCAGCAGCACCAGATCGCCTTTCCATTCGCGCGCCCTGACATGGTGCAAGGACATGGCATCAAGCCGGTCCGCCAGCCGGGTCAGCTCATGATAATGGGTTGCGAACAGGCACCGGCAGCGGTTGGTTTCATGCACTGCCTCGACCACGGCCCAGGCCAGTGCCAGACCATCATAGGTCGATGTGCCGCGCCCCACTTCATCCAGAATGACAAAGCTCTTGTCCGTCGCCTGGCTTAAAATCGTGGCAGTCTCTACCATTTCGACCATGAAGGTCGATCGTCCCTGCGCCAGATTGTCGGACGCCCCGACCCGGCTGAACAGGCGGTCCACCAGACTGAGCCGCGCCGACGTGGCGGGAACAAAGCTGCCCGCCTGCGCAAGGATAACGATCAGCGCGTTCTGGCGCAAAAAGGTCGATTTACCGCCCATATTCGGGCCGGAAACCAGCCACAGACGCTCGTCATTGGAAAGCGCGCAATCATTGGCAACAAACGGATCGCCCTTCGCGCCAAGCGCCGCCTCCACCACCGGATGCCGCCCGTCCCTGATCTCCAGCACATTGCCGCCGGTAAATTCGGGGCGGCTCCATTGACCCTCGGCTGCGCGCTCCGCCAATGCCGCCGACACATCAATCCGTGCCAGCGCATCGGCGCTTAGCGCAATGGCATCCTTGCGCGTCAAAACCTGTTCGATCAGCTCTTCGAAATGCGCCGCTTCCGCCGCAAGGGCATGTGCGCCCGCCTGCGTTACGCGCACCGCTTCATCGTGAAGCTCGGTCGAGTTAAACCGCACAACACCCGCCAAAGTCTGTCGATGGGTGAAGCCGGAATGTTCTGCCATCAGGCTGTCACCATGGCGCGCGGGAACTTCCACAAAATAGCCCAGCACCGCATTATGCTTGATTTTCAGCGTGTTAATACCCGTTGCCTCGCGGTAGCGGGCCTCCAGCTTCGCAATCGATTTGCGGCCATCGGAACCGGCGCTACGCAGCTCGTCCAGCGCGGCATCATAGCCCGCCGCGATATAGCCGCCGTTCGTCATATCCGTCGGCGGCGTTTCGACCAGCGCGCGGGTCAGCAAATCGACGATAGCGCCATGGCCATCAAGCGCGGGGAGCAATATATTCATCAAATCGGGCAGCGCGCCGCCAAGGCCCGTATCAAGCGTCAGCCGTTCGCGCAAAATCCGCGCACCGCAAAGCCCGTCGCGTATCTGGCCGAGGTCTCGCGGGCTGCCCCGCCCCGCAGAAATCCGGCCCAAGGCGCGGCTGATATCCGGCATGGCTTTCAGCGCATCGCGCACAGACTCACGAATAGCGGGGGCATCGTGAAACCACTGGACAGTGCCCAGGCGCAAATTGATCTTTGCCTCGTCAAATAACGGCCCGGCCAAATCGCGGCCAAGCTGGCGCGCGCCGCCGGGCGTCACCGTGCGGTCAATCGTGCCGAGCAAGCTGCCTGCGCGCTCACCGGCCATGGTCCGCTCTATCTCAAGGCTGGCCCGCGTCGCTCCGTCGATCAAGAGATATTCACCGGCATGACGCTGGACCGGGGGTTTCAGGAAAGGCGTATCGCCCTGGGCTGTATGCTCGATATAGGCGATCAGCCCGCCTGCCGCCGCCAGCTCGCTGCGCGAGAAATGGCCGAAACCGTCAAGCGTCGAAACACCGAATAAAGCTTTGAGCTTGCGTTCCGCTTTCTGGCTGTCGAAATCTTCTTTCGGCCACACGGTCGCCCCCGCCACATGCCCATCCAGCGCGGGGCTACAAACGGCCTCGGAAGGGCAGATTCGCGCCAGTTCAGCGGTCAGGGCTCCCGTGTTGGATCCACTTTCACAAAGTGCGTTATCGACTCCATTCGCTCCATGTCCACCCGCGATATGCAGCAGTTCAAAATCACCCGTCGATATATCCGCCGCCGCAATCCCAATCTGCCCCTGCACCTCTGCAACCGCGACCAGCATATTATCCGACCGCGCATCAAGCAGCGTATCTTCGGTTAGCGTTCCAGCAGTCACAAAGCGGATGATGTCTCTGGCAACCAGCGCCTTATACCCGCCGCGCGCTTTTGCTTCTGCAGGGGTTTCCGTCTGCTCTGCAATCGCGACCTTGAAACCGGCGCGAATCAATTTCGCCAGATAGCTTTCCGCCGCATGCACCGGAACACCGCACATCGGTATCGCTTCGCCTGCATTTTTGCCGCGCGTGGTCAGCGCAATATCGAGCGCCGCAGATGCCAGCTTTGCATCATCATAAAACAGCTCGAAAAAGTCGCCCATTCTATAAAAAAGAAGGCAATCATGCGCCTTTTCTTTCAGCGCGAAATATTGCTCCATCATCGGCGTCAGTTTTGGCGAGGCACTGGACTCAGCATCTGTTTTTTCCGATTTTCGAGGCTGAACTTTTATGGACATGGACGAAGCGATAGCGAACTATGACAGCACATAAAAGAGCCGCCTTTTCTTATCTCAACCTTATCCTGCTTTGATATGGTTTCTCTCAGTCCAAATCGGCTTATAGTAGCCCTTGCCCAATGCCTATATTTCAGAGTAGGCAAGCGCCGGGACACGCATCACCTTGGCACGGGATGCAGGAATTATGAGCACGGAGATATAATTTGGCTGACAAGAACGACAGTAACGTAGAATTTTCTGAGCGCGAAGCCCTGTTATTCCACTCCCACGGCCGTCCCGGCAAAATCGAGATTGTCGCTTCCAAACCCATGGCCACCCAGCGCGATTTGAGTTTAGCTTATTCGCCCGGTGTGGCTGTTCCCGTTCGCGCGATCGCAGAAGATCCTGCCAAAGCTTATGAATATACCGCCAAAGGCAACCTCGTCGCAGTCATCACCAATGGCACAGCAATTCTTGGACTCGGCAATCTCGGCGCTCTCGCTGCCAAGCCGGTGATGGAAGGCAAGGCCGTATTGTTCAAACGGTTTGCCGATGTCGATGCGATTGATCTGGAACTCGACACCGAAGATACGGATGCTTTCATCAACGCCGTCCAACTGATGGAACCCAGTTTCGGCGGTATCAATCTTGAAGATATTGGCGCGCCTGCCTGCTTCATCATTGAACAGACATTGCGTGACCGGATGAATATTCCTGTCTTCCACGACGACCAGCACGGCACAGCCATTATTGCCGCTGCAGGGGTTATTAATGCCTGTCTCCTGACCAATCGTGATATTAAGGATATAAGAGTCGTCGTTAACGGCGCCGGTGCAGCGGCTATAGCCTGTGCGTCTCTCCTCAAAGTAATGGGTCTTCCGCACGATAATCTTATCATGTGTGACCGCAAAGGCGTCATCTATCGCGGCCGCGATAATGTTGACCAATGGAAATCTGCTCACGCAGTCGACACCGAAGCGCGCGACCTGACCGAAGCACTAAAAGGTGCCGATGTATTTTTGGGCCTGTCAGCGGCTGGAGCACTTAAATCTTCCATGGTGAGAGATATGGCGGATCAGCCAATTATCTTTGCCATGGCAAATCCTGACCCAGAAATCAGCCCACCAGATGCCAAAGCTGCACGGCCCGATGCGATTATTGCGACCGGCAGGTCCGATTATCCGAACCAGGTCAATAACGTGCTTGGCTTCCCGTTCATTTTCCGCGGAGCTTTAGATGTGCAGGCCACACGGATTAATGACGAAATGAAAGTCGCTGCCGCCAATGCGATTGCACAACTGGCCCGCGAACAGGTTCCCGAGGAAGTAGCTCTGGCCTATGGAGGCCAGGCACCGAGCTTTGGTGTTGATTATATCATTCCCGCGCCGTTTGATCCGCGTTTGATGGAAGTCGTATCCGTCGCCGTTGCCAAGGCGGCTATGGACAGCGGCGTTGCGCAGAAGCCGATTGAGGATCTTGATAGCTATTCACAAAGTTTGAAAGCAAGGTTGAACCCCACAACATCGACCCTGACGCAAGCTTATGAAGCATGCCGCCTATCCCCTAAACGGGTAATCTTTGCGGAAGCCGAAGAAACCGTCGTGCTGCGCGCCGCAATCCAGTTTCAGGATGGCGGATATGGCACACCGGTACTCGTCGGCCGCGACGATCAGGTGCGTGCAAAGCTTAAAGAACTGGGCGTAAGCGATCCGGACAGTTTCGAGATTCATAACTCGCGTAACAGTCCGTTAGTGCCCGATATGGTCAATATGCTTTATGAGCGTTTGCACCGCAAAGGCCATATGAAACGCGACATCAAACGCATGGTCAATCAGGACCGAAATATCTTTGGCTCTGCCTTGCTCGCGCTGGACCAGGGGGACGCGATGATTACCGGCGTTACCCGGCCCTATTCACAGACATTCAAGGATATTGCCAAAGTCATCGACATGGAGCCGGGACGTACATCCTTCGGTATCCACGTAATGATCGGGCAAAGCCACACAGTGTTCATGGCCGATACGACCGTCAACGAGCGTCCCTCTCCCGAAGAATTGGCTGACATTGCCGAACAGACCGCCGCCGTTGCCCGGAAAATGGGCCACGAACCGCGCGTGGCATTCCTCAGCTATTCGACATTCGGCAATCCTGCCGGCCGTTGGCTGGAGAATATCCGCGAAGCTGTTTCCGTACTGAACAGCCGCCGGGTCAATTTTGAATATGAAGGCGAAATGGCACCCGATGTGGCGCTGAACCGCAAGTTGATGGAAAATTATCCTTTCAACCGCTTGTCCGGTCCGGCGAATGTTCTCGTCATGCCCGGCCTGCAATCGGCGAACCTGTCTGCGAAACTGCTTCGCGAACTGGGCGGTGATGCGATGATCGGACCGATGCTGGTGGGTCTCAAGAAATCGGTGCAGATTGCAACCATGGCCTCAACCGCGTCCGAGCTAGTGACACTGGCTGTTCTGGCTGCAAGCGGCATCGCTAAATAAGCGAGCGTCCAGTAAGGAACAAAGATTCTGTCAGCCCTATGCCCGTCCTTTGACCGGCAGTGGGCTGACAGGGATCATTTAATTCAAGGAAATAGATGATTAGCTAAGCGCTATTACGGCCGGGTTGGATCGTTGCTTGGACCTTGGGCACCCGGAGCACCAACAGCGCCGATATTGCCGAACAGCTCTTCAAAGAAAGAACGGTCGCGTCCCAATGTCGGGGTTTTGTCACCGCTTGGGCTGACGCTTGCGACCTTTTCCAGTCCCGTGCGATCAACCGCTGTCACATTACCGGCTTCATCAAATGTCACACGCATAACCATCTGGTCCCGGGGCGTCGGCGAGTTAAACGCATATTGCTTTGTATCGCGTGCATAATAATACCAGATATTATCGTCAAATTGTCCGGTAAATGTTGGTCGGCCCAGCGAAGCTTCAACCGATTGGCGATTATCGACGCCGGGAAGAACAGCATTGGTGAGGACAGGATCGGAAATATAACCCTGATGCCCTTTAACCTGCGAACAACCGGACAGTGCCAGTCCGCTGGCGACCAAACCCGTTATGACCAGGTGCATTTTCAATCGGCTACGCATCAACTCTATTCTCCAAAACGGCCGCCCATGGTCTTTGCGGTAAAATATGCTCCGCAGAATCAGACGATTTCGATCACTATAGCAGTTTTTTACCCGCTTATGGTAAGGCCCATTGCATCTCGCGTTACAAATATCAATATCCCCTGTATGTAGTCTTAACATAAGGCGCCGCAAGTCGGCCGCTTTCGCAACCAAAGTCGAGGCAAAAGCCGGAGTTTGTAGTTAATGTCATTTTTGAACGACCTGCTGGGACGCAAAGATCCCAATCATGTCATGCAGCCGCTTTACAACGCAGTGATCGCACAGGGACGGCGGGTCGACTGGTATGAACAGGGTTCGGTCCCCGATACTCTGGATGGCCGCTTTGATATGATCGCAGCTATGCTCTGCCTGGTACTGATCCGACTGGAACAGGATGATGATGCAAGGCAGGAAATTGCCTGGCTCACCGAACTTTTTGTCAAGGATATGGACGGGCAATTGCGCCAGATTGGCATAGGCGACATGATCGTCGGCAAGCGTGTGGGCGAGATGATGAGCGCATTGGGCGGGCGGCTCGGTGCTTACCGCAATGCGCTAAGCGGCAATGGCGATATCGAAGAAGCCATGACCCGCAATCTGTATCGCGGCAATGCGCCGGACGCGGCTGCGCTCGAACATTCCGTCAAAAACTTCACTGATCTGCACCATCACTTATCGGAAATGACCACGAAAGATGTGCTTGCCGGAAATATCGCAAAGGTTGAATCATGAGTGAAACACAGCCGCTCCCATCCCCTGAACTATCCAAAATCATCAAGCTATCCGAGATTGGCGGGGCAGCTCTTACTGGTAATATTACCGCCGATGACAGCCAGCGCGAGGCTCTGGCGAAGCGTTTTGATTTGCCCTCAATAGAATCACTAAGCGCAGATTACCGGCTGGAAGCCAAAGAGCATAAGATCAGCTTCACAGGCTCCATCCGGTCTGACCTGCACCAGAATTGCGCGATCAGCGGACAGCCCTTTCCCGTCAAGGTAGCGGAAGAGTTTGACATTATCTTTGTCGAAAAATCCGATAATCCTCCTGCCGAGGAAGAAATCGAGCTGGAAGCCGAAGATTGCGACATAATCGAATATGAAAATGCCCGCATCGACCTTGGTGAAGCCATAGCGCAAACGCTCTATCTGGCGCTCGATCCTTATCCACGCGGACCTGAAGCCGACAGCGTTGCGGAAAAACGCGGCCTGAAAAGCGAGGAAGAAGCCGGACCATTTGGGGCGCTGGCGGCGCTTAAGGACAAACTGGGCTAAGCAGCGGATTTCTCAGAATAACCGTGCGAAGCGGCGTTGACGAGATTCTTCTTCAAATTGCTAATCCTGACCTTGCCCTCGATCTTTCCGCCCAGCAAATCAGTCACATAGAATGTATGAACAGCGCGCTCACCATAGGTAGCGATATGGGCGCTGTGCACGGTGACTTTCGATTCAAACAGCGAATGGGCCAGCGCGTTTAGCAAAGCCGGACGATCCCGCGCTGTCACTTCAATAACGGTGAACCGGTTGGAGGCATCATTATCGACCATCGCGTTGGGGACAATCGTAAACGCTTCCGCCCGTGAATGGGCCAGTGGCCGGGCCTCCAGCTTGGTCGCCAATTTTGAACGGTTGGCAAGCGCATCTTCAACAGCTTTTTTCAGCCGTTCGAGTTGCCGCTCCTCGGCAAAGGGCTGGCCGTGCTGATCCTGGACCAGAAAGTTATCCAGCGCCATGCCATCGCGCGTAGTATGAATACGCGCATCGATAATATTGCCGCCCGCGACGTGGATACCGCCTGCGATCCGGTAGAATAGCCCGGCATGGTCCGATGCAAAAATCGTCACCAGCGTCGCTCCGCGTTCCGGATAAGCCACGGTCGATATAGTCAGGCTACGCTCGTCACCTGCATCACCTGCGCTCAACATCAGCTGGGCATTATGCGCGATCACATCGTCGGGTTCCGCTATCCAGTAAGGGTCGGTCAGCCGGTTGGTGATATCCTCAAAACGCTCGTCCGAAATATCCAGCGCCTCTTTCAAAGCACTTTTTTTCGCAGCGATCCGTTCCTTGCGACCGCGCTGTTTGTGACCAAGCAGAAGCATTTCCTGTGCCGCTTCAAACAGGTCGGTCAGCAATTGCCTTTTCCAGCTATTCCATATACCCGGCCCGACCGCGCGGATGTCCACCACTGTCAGCACCGTTAACAAGCGAAGACGTTCGATGCTCTTCACCTGGCTGACAAAATCCTGAATGGTTTTATAATCCGACAAGTCCCGTTTGAATGCCATTGCCGACATCAACAGATGATGCCGCACCAGCCATGCCACTAGCTCCGTCTCATAAGGTTTTAGTCCCAGCCGAGGACATAGCTTCATAGCCACTTCTGCGCCTAGGACGCTGTGATCGCCGCCCCGTCCCTTGGCAATATCGTGTAGCAACGTCGCCACGAACAGCACTCTGCGGTTTTTCAGCTTATTGATCGTTTCGGTCGAGTTTGGATGGTCTTCTTCCAGTTCGCCATTACCGATACGCGCGAGCAGGCCGATGGCTCTGATGCTATGCTCATCGACCGTATAATGGTGATACATATCAAATTGCATCTGCGCGACGACCCGGCCAAAATCGGGAATGAAGCGTCCGAAAATTGACGCTTCGTTCATCCAACGCAAGACAAGTTCGGGATCACGCGGAGAACATAATATATCAAGGAACAATGCATTTGCGCGTTTGCTCCGGCGCACCTTGTTGGTAATCAGCTTTGCATCCCGGCGCGCCGCGCGCATTGCAAGCGGATGGATTTCCAGCTCGTGTATGTCCGCCAGATGGAATATCTCGATCAGCCGGACCGGGTCTTCTTCAAAAAAATTCTCATCCGGCAAAGCCAGCCGTCCGCGATCAAGCGTAAAGCCTTTCAGCTTTTTTGGCCGCCGCGTAATATTGGGGATGAAGCGCCGCACCCCGGCATTATGGGTTTCATCAAGATGGGCCAGAAACACCCCGGTCAGGTTGCCGACCACTTTGGCGTTCAGGAAATAATATTGCATGAATCGTTCCACAGCCGACTTGCCCGGCCGATCTGCAAAGCGCATCCGCTCCGCCACACCCGGCTGCAAGTCGAATGTCAAACGATCCTCTGCCCGGCCCGTCATGTCGTGCATGTGACAGCGCACGGCCCATAAGAAGTTAGCGGCCTTGCGGAAGCGTTTAAACTCGTCAGCCGTTAACAGGCCGACATCAACCAGTTCTTCTGCGGCTGCGACCCGGTGGATATATTTGCCGATCCAATAGAGCGTTTGCAGATCGCGCAAACCGCCCTTACCTTCCTTGACATTGGGCTCGACGACATAGCGGCTATCCCCCATGCGGACATGACGCGCATCGCGCTCGGCAAGTTTTTCGGAGACAAAGGTGCGGTCGGTTCCTGTAACCACATCGCTGAAAAAACGCATCTTCGCTTCGTCATAAAGATCGGTATCGCCCCAGATATAGCGCGACTCAAGCAATGCCGTGCGAATGCTGAGATCTTCGTTGGCCATCCGCACCATCTCGTCGACCGAGCGGCTGCTCTGCCCTACTTTGAGGCCCAGATCCCAAAGCCAATAGAGCATGGCTTCAATCGCCTGCTCGGTCCAGCCGGTTCGCTTATAGGGGGTAAGAAATGCAATATCGACATCGCTATGTGGTGCCATTTCCCCGCGGCCATAACCACCTACTGCCAGCACGGCGATACGTTCACTGGATGAGGGATTATTGACCGGATATTGGTGTCCGACAGCCAGATCGTGGATGATCCGCATCAGTTGATCGATCAGAAAAGATTGCGCCGCCGCCGCTTCATGTCCGGCAGACGGCTTTTCAATCAAACGTCGGCTGATCTCTGCCCGGCCATTGGCCAGCGCCTCTTGCAGTAATAATAATATTCCGGGCCGCGCTTTGGAAATACCATCCGCTGCGATCAACGCTTCAATCTCTTCCCACAGCTTGCGCCGATCTATGACATCCCGTTGGCGAACAATCCGTTTTTCTGGGGCTTTCGCAGGTTTCGGTATTTTCGTGTTTATATTCATCCGGCTCCGACTAACATTTTCCGATGCTTTTTAATCAGGTCAATTTTCGCGATTTTGGCAGTCCCCAACTTGGGTAACGGTTCATCATATTGCCAGATATGCACCGGCATTTTAAATGGTGCCAGCTTGTCTTTCAAGAAATCCAGCAATTCGTCCGGCGACAATGTTTCACCGTCTTTCACATTATAGACCAGCGCCGGAACTTCACCATAGCGTTCATCCGGAACCCCGAACACAGAAGCCTCTGAAACAGATGTATGGCCATAAATGGCGGCTTCCACTTCCTGACAGCTAATATTTTCGCCGCCGCGGATAATGATCTCTTTCTTGCGATCTACAATGTAAAGATAACCTGCCTCATCGAGATATCCGATATCACCCGACTTGAAATAACCGTCTTTGGTAAAGGCGTCTTTGGTCGCCTGTTCATTATTCCAATAACCGGAGAAATTGGCGGACGTGCGAATACAAACCTCTCCGCGCTCCCCTTGCGGTAGCTTGTTACCGTCATCGTCAAAAATGGCGACATCAACAATCGGCGGCGTCGCGCGGCCTGTGCTGCCCGGTTTGGCAAGGTAATTCTCATTCTGGTTGGAACATCCAACGCCATTGGTTTCGGTTAGGCCGTAGCCGATTACCGGAAAGCCATTAGCCATTTTTTCCTTGATCCGCGTGACATGATCCACCGGCCTTGGCGCGCCGCCAGCCGCCATGGTGACACAGCTGCTGAGGTCATAATCCGCCAGTTTGGGGTGAGAAAAAATCTCCATACTCATCAGCGGAACACCAACGAAATAGGTGATCTTTTCCTTTTCGATCAGGCGCATCGCCTCTTCCGCATCCCATTTCTTCATTATCACCAGTTTGCGGCCAATGGCAAAGCTGGTCAGAACCAATGGCACGGCAGCGGTGACATGGAATAGCGGGATGACGACCAGCGCGCTCGGCTGAAGCGATGGCAAGGTTCCGGCTTTTTCCATCAGATGGGCCACCACGGCAAAAGCGCCAACGTAGCTCATTGCCCCCTGCACCACGGCGCGATGTTCCGAATAAGCGCCTTTGCTTCGACCGGTTGATCCAGATGTAAACAGGATTGTCGCATTGTCCTCCGGTCCCATTTGCGGCAACGGTGTCTCGGCATCGCCGCCCTTTTCCAGACAGGCTTTCAACCCTTCCAGCGGCGCCTTACCATGGTCAAAGAAAATCAGCTCCGATCCGTGATCACGGCCCGATTCGACTAGGCGAGCACCGCGCTTTTTATCGACAAAAACGATTGAGCAGCCCACTTCTTCGATGCCGTCGGCAAGTTCATTGCCTTGCCACCATCCGTTTAATTTGGTGGAGATTCCGCCAGCCATGGTGATCGCCATGTCAAGGATGATCCAGTTGGCCGAATTGCGCGCGGCAATACCGATGCGGTCGCCCTTTTTCACGCCGTGGCCGCCGACCAATCCACCCGCCAGCACGCGTGCAGCGGCATAGGCTTCGCCGTAAGTCAGGCGAACGTCGCCATCGACCAGAAATTCCGTGTCTTTATGCTGATTACAGAAAAAGGCATAAAAGTCTGAAAGATTGTCAGGCGCATTTTTAAAAACCGGTAAATCGACGCCAAATTTGCGAACATAGTCCAGTTCCAGCAACTGCCCCGGTTGAGTCATCATTTGAACTGTATTGTCTATTATAGCATCTAATTGCGATGTCATTCCAAGCTTCTCCCGTTAATACAAACGGGTTTCTCTCTTGGTATCGGAGAATTTCCCGTTATATGCCGATAACTATATGGCGATGAAACCGAATGGGGAAAAGAGTTGATTGATATTATTCTTGCAAATGCAGCGCAATTCACCCGGTTCGAGGAACTGGGCCTTTCCCCCACCGCGCTGGATCTCGGTTTTTTCCAGCTAAAATGGTATTCGCTTGCCTATCTGGCCGGCATATTGATCGGTTACTGGTATCTCACCAAGCTGATTGCCCAGCCCGGTGCTCCCATGGCGCGGCGCCATGCCGATGACATGATTTTTTACGCGACGCTGGGGATCATTCTCGGCGGGCGTTTGGGCTATGTTTTTTTCTATCAACCGGGCATCCTTGAAAATCCGGTCGATATTTTCAAAGTGTGGAATGGCGGCATGTCGCTTCATGGCGGTGTGATCGGTGTTGTTCTCGCCATCTGGTATATTTCACGCAAGGAGAAGCTGAGTTTCCTGCGTATTTGTGACTATATTGCCTGTGTTGTTCCGTTCGGATTATTCTTTGGCCGCCTAGCCAATTTCGTCAATGGTGAACTGTGGGGCCGCGCCACCGATGTGCCGTGGGCGATCATCTTTCCGATGGGCGGTGAAGTCGCTCGCCACCCCAGCCAGCTTTATGAAGCAGGCTTGGAGGGCATCCTTTATCTCATCATCACGTCGCTGCTATTCTGGAAAACCGAAGCACGCTATCACCCCGGCAAATTGGTCGGCACCGGGTTGCTGGTTTACGGGCTGAGCCGCTTCACGGTCGAGTTTTTCCGTCAGCCGGACCAAGGCCTCGAAAATCTGAGCTGGGGCCTCACCATGGGGCAGACTTTGACCGTGCCTATGCTCTTGCTGGGTATCTACCTTGTGCTTACGTCAAAAGGCCGCCGGGTCCGTGTAGAGCCGATAGCCGGAGACAAAACCATTGCCTGAAAACGGATCGGCGACAGCCTGGATACTTGCTGAAAAGATCGGGCGGGAAGGCCCGATAGCGCTCAGCGAATATATGGGCATCGCCAATGCCGCTTATTATTCCGCCAAAGACCCGTTTGGCGAGCAGGGCGATTTTGTGACCGCACCAGAAATCAGCCAGATGTTCGGGGAACTGATCGGTATATGGCTATCGGACCTGTGGCTGCGCAAAGGCAAGCCGGGTGATGCCCATTATGTTGAGCTGGGTCCTGGCCGCGGCACGCTTGCCTCTGATGCGCTACGCACGATGACGCGCTTTGGCTATGATCCGGATATCCATTTTGTCGAAGCCAGCCCTGCGTTAAGAGCTAAACAGGCGGCCCTTCATCCCGGTGCAACGTGGCATGACACGGTTGAAAGCCTGCCCGACGATGGCCCGTTAATGATCGTCGCCAATGAATTTTTTGACGCCTTGCCGATTGAGCAATTTGTCGTGACACCGCAGGGCCTGCGCCGTCAGATGGTGACACATGAAGTGGGCAAATTTGTAATGGTGACTGATGACCGCGAAGCGGACGATCCTGTTTCACGGGCAACCGGCGGATTTCCCAACGGCACGATATTGGAAACTTCTCCCGCCAGCGCAGCCCTTCTGGAACAGCTTTCGGGCCGGGTAGCCAAACAGGGCGGCGTGATATTGATTATCGACTATGGCTATGATCGTCCGGGGACAGGCAGCACCTTGCAAGCCGTCAAAAACCACAAGCCAGTCAGCCCGTTTGACAGCCCTGGCACTGCCGATCTTACCGCCCATGTCAATTTCCATAGCCTCGCCAATATTGCCAGAAGCCGGCTCTTATCCGTTCACGGACCGGCGGAACAGGGACAGTGGCTGAAGACCATGGGCATTGACCAACGAGCCGCAAAACTGGCGCTGGCCAGCCCGACCAAAGCCGATGCTGTTCGCGCCGCGCATCACCGGCTGACCAATTCGGAGGAAATGGGTAGCTTGTTCCGGGTCATGGCCGCGACCTCACTGGAATGGCCACAACCGGAAGGGTTTTCGGATTAAGCAGTTCGGGGCGGCTGGCCCTCACTCAACCCAGTCCGCAACCTCCAGAGCCACTTTGTTCGCCGCCCGGTTCAAAGCCTCACCCACAGGACCAGCTTGCGCCGCACCCACGGTTTCGCGCGCTTCAAAGCGGCGTTTCTCGATCGGTTGGTTTGATCGCACTTTCACGGCGTCATAAGTCACTATGACCGTCAGGCTTGGCCCATCCAGCCCGAAATTAACCAGCTCTCCCGACAAATAGGTATCCGCCCTGCCCCTCGCCTGCATCTGGGTCAGGACCAGCCGGCCATTTTTGGCAGAGATAGTTTCGCCCAGAAGCTCTTCAAACAGCCGCGCCGGCTTATCCACCCAGGTCGCATCTTTCAGATAAGCAATTCCGGTGCCGCTTGTCTGCACAGGCACGCGCAGATTGTTCAGTTTCTGCGGTGTGGTAAGCATCCGGATGACCAGTGCGTCATCGCGCGGCCCGCTATGGGCAACGCCGGCATCAACCTGAGTCGTAGGTGTCAGGGATAGCAGAAACGGCGGCGGCTCTGCACCGCCAAAGCTGACGCAGGCGCCAAGAACGCTCACACTGGCCAATGCTCCGGCCAGCAATCCGAAAGATTTTGCCTTACCCAATATGGTCTTTGCGCCACGTTGTTTCATTTCGGGTTCCTCTACTTGCCCGGTTTATAATCTGGCAGTGTGGGTGCGGATAGCAAGGAACCGGCCCCGCCTTCATCCAGCCGCTCGCTCACCGATGTCAGTGATCTGGTCAGCGCCTGCATATCCTGAACCAGTTGATCGATTTCCGGCAACGTCCGTTCCCCGAACTGGCGTACTCCCGGCCGTGCGTCGTCCAGCACCATTGCGAGTGCGGCCATGCTTTGCTCCGCAGCAGCCAGCGTCTTGGTCAGGTTTTTCGCCAAAGGTTCGCCATTATTGTCCAATAGCTGATTGGTATTATCCGCGACGGACGCCAGTTTTTCCGCCGCTATACCAGCATTGCGGATGGTAATCGTTGATTCTTGCAGCAACTGTTCCAGCTTCGGTGCTTGCTGCGCCAAGGTGCCGGTCATGCTCTCGGTATTTTTCAAAATGCCCTCGATCGACTGTTGGTTTTTGTCAGACAGCAAAAGGGTCAACCGGTCAGTCAGGGTTGCCAGTCTTTCTACTACCAGCGGCGCACTGTTGAGCAATTCGCCTAATGCCCCCGGTTTGGTCGGGATAACCGGCACACCTTCCGGTCCCAGTTCCTCGATAGGCGGAGCACCTTTGACCGCACCATCAAGCTGGATATTCGGCGGAGCGGTAAAGCTGATGCTTTGAACGGTAGCGGTCGTGCCCTGCAAAATCGGTGTTTCTTCGCTGACTTCGATACGCACCCGAACGAAATTCGGGTCCTTTTTCCACAGTTCCACATCCAGCACCTGCCCGGACGGAACCCCGGCAAAGGTAACGCCTGTCCCTTTGGAAAGACCGCCGACAGCTTGCGAGAAGAATATGTCATATTGCCTGGTCGGGCCGTCACCAAAGCGCACGATCCAGATCAGAAATGCACCGACCAGCGCAAGCAGGATCAGGGTAATCGTACCCACCAGAACATGATTGGATCGTGTCTCCATTATTTCACCTTTATGGCCAGCACTGGTGGCCCCTGCAACAAGTCTCTATCCTGAAACCGTATTTTCATTTTGCCTCCGCTACTTTTTTCGCCGCGGTGGCCGCTGTTCTGCCGCGTGGTCCGTTGAAATATTCCTGTATCCACGGATGGTCGAGTGCCAATAGCTCCGGTATGGTTCCGACCGCAATCACGCGCTTTTCCGCCAGCACGGCGACGCGGTCGCAAATGGTATGAAGCGTATCCAGATCATGCGTAATCAGGAAAACGGTCAGCCCCAATGTTTGTTGCAATTCCTGCGTCAGTTCATCCACGGCAGCGGCACCTACCGGATCAAGCCCTGCGGTAGGCTCGTCAAGAAACAGCAGTTCGGGGTCCAGCGCCAGCGCGCGCGCAATGCCCGCCCGTTTTCTCATTCCGCCCGATAGCTCGGAAGGATATTTGGGCGAGGCTTCAGGCGGCAAGCCGGAAAGGCAGACTTTGTATCTTGCCACTTCACGGCGGAAACTACGGTCCATCTTGGGATAATATTCGCGGATCGGAACCATGACATTTTCTGCCACTGTCAGCGTGGAAAACAGCGCACCGCCCTGAAACAGCACGCCCCAGCGTTTGCGGACGTCCATTGTTTCTTCCACCGAACGGTCGAGCAGCGGTTCGCCGAATACCTCGATCGAGCCTTCATCCGGCCGTTGCAGACC
>JADKLW010000314.1_pt1 | contig 22492 bp, 19 predicted proteins | sample 8641881 | NCBI WGS metagenome assembly JADKLW01 (sample SAMN16272185, study PRJNA661076) | feces metagenome | isolation source: fecal sample from diarrhoea affected cattle B | host: Bos taurus | place: South Africa: Lokaleng Village, Mahikeng | collected 2019-09 | reverse complement strand
ATAAGCTTTCAAATCGCGTTCGTAAGACGATAATGTGTTGTCGGCAAGCTGTCTTTCAACACGGAGAAAATGCACATAATCGTCGAGTGCATCTTTGCCAAAGTTCATCTGTCTGCCTCCTTTATCTATTGCCCGGTAGGTAAATCCTAGCCTTCGTAGACATCTCACAGTTTTCCCATTCAAAAAGGACGGCCAGTATGGGCCGTCCTTTTGGCATCAGTTATTCTGATGGATTTTGAGAATTGCTGTCATTGCAGCGCCAGCAGATGCCATGAAAAGTAAGACGGTGGTCTTTAATTTGAAAATTCCAGCGTTTCTCTACTATATTTTCGACATCTTCCAAAAGATCTTCCTGTATTTCATCGACTGCTCCGCATTCCAAGCAGACAAGGTGATGATGGAAATGTGCTGCGCCTTCCTGACGCAAATCATAACGCGACACGCCGTCACCAAAATTTATTTTGTCGACAATTTTTAATTCCGTTAAAAGCTCCAACGTTCGGTAAACAGTTGCCAATCCAATCTCCGGTGCAATGTCTTTCACTAAAAGATAGACGTCTTCAGCACTCAGATGGTCTTCTTCATGGTCTAGCAAAACTCGAACTGTCGCTTCACGCTGTGGCGTCAATTTGTAACTCGCAGCGTGTAATTGCTTTTTAATCCGATCGATTCTGGTTTCCATGCGACGCCCTCCCTTAAACTGCCTCTATTATATCAAAAGGGAGTTCTCAATTACAACCATACTATCTGTGGTTTAATTAGAATCGTTACAAAGTGATAATTGTTTCAATTCTCAATTGATAATCGTTGCTTTGCCCACAGGACCGCAAATGCTGTTTTGGCATCATAAATTCGTTCGTCCAAAACCATTTGTTCTGCTTCTTCAATCGTTACTTCCATTAATTCCACAAATTCATCGTCGTCCAACACAGCGCCGTTTGTTGCTTTGCTTAAACCTTCTGCCGCAAACAAATGAACCACTTCGTCCGCAAATCCGGGAGATGTGGCAAAAGTTTGTATTTTAACCAATTTCTCTGCTGTGTACCCTGTTTCTTCTTCCAATTCACGCATTGCCGTATATTCAGGTGCCTCTCCCGGCTCCAGCTTTCCTGCAGGAATTTCCACCAAGGACCGTTCAAGCGCTTTACGGTATTGTTCCACCAAAACAATTTTGTTTTCGGGCGTAATAACGATGATTGCGACCGCTCCAGGATGCTCAATCAATTCACGTTTTGACGTATGGCCATTCGGAAGAGACACATCGTCAACTTTCAAGTTAATAATTTTCCCTTCATATATACGATTGGAAGAGATCGTCTTTTCTTCAAACTTTTTCATTGGAATCCTCTTTTCATTTGTTGTTTCTCTGAGGAAAAGTATACCATATAAGATACGACAGACTAAATGAGGTGCAGAAATGAAGAAACGTTTTTTGGGAAATAGCGGAATTGAGGTAAGTGAAATCGGCTTGGGCTGCATGTCCCTGCCAACAGAAAAAAAAGAAGCAGGCATCATTGTAGATGCCGCAATTGCCCATGGCATCAATTATTTCGACACGGCGGATTTGTATAACAAAGGCATCAATGAGGAGGTAGTTGGGCAGTCTTTAAAGCGCCACCGAAAAGATATTGTCCTAGCCACTAAAGTGGGCAACCAATGGAATACGCATTCTGATGAGGTCAAGTGGAATCCGACAAAAGCGTATATCAAAGAACAGATTCACGCGAGTTTAAAACGCCTGCAGACAGATTACATCGACTTGTATCAATTGCATGGCGGCATGATCACGGATGATTCCGAAGAAACCATTGAGGCTTTTGAAGAATTAAAAGAAGAAGGGCTCATTCGTGCGTATGGCATTTCCTCCATCCGGCCGAACGTCATCAAACGCTTTCTCGAAAAAAGTAATATTTCTTCAATCATGATGCAATACAGCCTACTGGACCGCCGGCCGGAAGAACTTCTCGACAGCATTGGACAAGCTGGAAAATCAGTCGTTACACGCGGGTCGCTTGCGAAAGGTCTATTGACTGGTGAAGGACTTCAGCGTGCAGAAAAAATGGGCAGCTATATGGGGTATGCGGCAGAGGAATTGAAAACCACTCTTCAGAAATTATCGGCAGTCCATGACAACCTGCATGCCTTGGCATTACAGAGCGTATTGCAGCACGACACGGTCAGTTCTGTCGTCGCTGGAGCCAGTTCAGCCGATCAGCTCAAAACGACTATCCAAGCATACAAAACACCGGTTTCCACCGAGCAAATCACAGAGGCTAAAACACTGACTCGCCAAGATCTCTATCAGGATCATCGAGAATAAGCTAAACCTAACAAAAAAACCAGCAGCAATCCGTTGTTAACCGACGGGATTGCTGCTGGTTTTCTATTTATAAAGCGACAAGTTTTCCATATCCACGATCCGGATGGCCCGTTGGTCGAATTGCTGGATCCATCCTTCATCTTCAAACTTGGCCAATTTCCGGCTGATCGTTTCCGGCGTAGTTCCGAGATAAGAAGCAAGATCTTTTCGCGACATCGGCAATCGGATCTCTTTGCTTTGGCTGGATTCAGCTTGCTGGATCAAATACAACGCAACTCTCGTCTCCGTATCTTCTGTTGTAAAACTGATCACTTGATGTTCTGCCTGATCCAGTCTCAATGAAAATTCCTTGATGATTTTCAAAGATATTTGCGGATATTTCAAAAACAAGTCGTTTATGTCTCCACTGCTGATCGTACACAATTCTGTAGCTTCCATCGCTTCAGCATAAGAATCGTGGACATTGTCTGTAAAAAGAGCTAGTTCTCCTGTGAAATCACCCGGCTGCAAAATCCGGATCACCTGCTCTTTGCCACTTTCAGTCAAACGGTATACTTTCAATTTTCCTTTATGGATAATGTACAAGGAATTGGATTTTTCGCCAGCCCTGTAGAGAATTTCGCCTTTTGGCAACTTTCGCCCTTTGGTCGTAGCAGCGACTTCTTTCAGTTCGGCTTGTTCAAGATGGTTAAAAATTGGAACGATGGATACACATAGATGCTCATGTGGCGAAGATGGTTGCTTTAACCCATTGCTCTCCATACTTTCCCTCCTGTATTGATCCATATAGTTAAATCTCTCCTTTAACTATACCCGAAAGATCAACCGCCTATATAAGACATGCCGATTTTCTTCCGGCTTTTGGCACTTTCTTCAGTCCGTTCATCGGAATAACGATCTCTTCTCCCGCTCCAAACTGCACCGATTGCATCAAGTAGCTGTAGATCATCCCAATCATCCCGTAGAAGTTTGCGGATATCGAATCCTTCCGTAGCGAAAAGGCACGTGTAGAATTTACCATCTGACGATAATCTGGACCTTGTACACGAAGAACAGAACGATTCTGAAACGGAAGTAATAAAACCAACTTGGGCTTCGCTGCCTTCATAACGGTACCGTTTAGCCACTTCCCCAAAATAATCTTCGTCGACAGCCGTTAATGTATAAACCGATTCGAGCTTCCGGAGGATTTCCTGTTTGGTTACGACTTTTTCAAAGCTCCAATTATTGTCATTTCCGACATCCATAAACTCAATAAAACGCAATGTGATTTCCCGTTCCTTGAAATATGCCGCCATAGGAAGGATTTCAGCATCATTGACATTTTTTTGGACCACCATATTCACTTTGATTTCAAATCCAAGAGCTTTTGCGTAGTCTATTTGTTCCAAAATATTTTCTGAGCTGACCCCTCGACCGTTCAAGCTTCCGAATAATTCCGGATCCAGTGCGTCGAGGCTGATGTTCAGCCTTCTGAGTCCCGCATCGTACAAAGCCTGGCCATGCCGTTTAAGCAGCAAGCCATTAGTGGTCAATCCGACATCTTCTACTCCTTCAACTGAAAAGATCATTTTGATCAATTCCGGCAACCCCCTGCGCAATAAAGGTTCTCCGCCCGTTAATCGGATTTTTTTAACCCCCATCGACACAAATAATCTGGTAAGCCTTTGGATTTCCTCAAAAGTCAGCAATTCCTGTTTAGGCAAAAATGCATAGTCGTCACCGAACACCTCTTTTGGCATGCAGTAAGAACACCGGAAGTTGCAGCGGTCTGTAACAGAAATGCGCAAATCCCTCATTGGACGCCCCAGTTGATCGGTCAATGGTTCCATCATCTTATCCACCTTTCTTAAACACTTCATTCGTATAAAAGAGATTTTTTGGTCTCTTGTTCATGTAGTCATCACTGGAATGGTGACGGTTTTTTTCTTGTATTCAGAAGTGATATCAGTGAATGTACCGACATATCGGACGACTTCACCCGTATCATCCTTTACTGCACTGATATTCAACCATTGAAGGTACTCCTCGCCATTTTTGCGGCGGTTCCAAATTTCGCCTTGCCACATTCCCTTCTGCTCAATTTCCTGCCACATTTCTTTATAGAAGTCTTTTGGCTGTCTGTCGGATTTCATGATGTTTGGGTTTTGGCCGATGACATCCGATTCTTCAAAGCCGGTCAATTTAGTGAAAGCCGGATTCACCGTTTTTATTTTTCCGGAAATGTCTGTCACCAAAATGCCTTGTCCGGTTGACTTGAAAACTTCGGCCGCCAGCTGCAGACGGTCCTGGTAGTACATCCAGACAACCAGCACGAGACTCGCCAATGCTACTTGGGAGAGGAGCATGAATCCGATTGAATATTGGCCCGTAACTGAAAAGATAATCGACAGCATAATCGGTGGGAAAAATCCGCCGAGGCCACCCATCATGGATACGATTCCGTTTGCAATACCGGCCTGCTTATTGAAGTAAAACGGCACTAGTTTAAAGATTACGCCGTTGCCAATACCCGCACTTACTGCAATAGCCAGCGTACCGACTGTGTAAATTCCGATTGTTGGAGAAAAAGCCAACACGATCGCAGCGATGGTATAGATGAAGAACGTCCCCATCAACAGCAGCAAAGGCTGCAGTTTATCGGCAAGCCATCCGCCTACCGGCCGAAGAAAAGTCGCAAGTGCGATAAAGCCGGCAGTCCGCATGCCCGCGTCCACTTTTTCCAGTCCGAAATTGCTGACAAGGAAGTTGGGCAGATAAATCGTAAATGCTACAAAAGAGCCGAATGTGATGAAATAGAACAAGGAAAAGAACCAAAGTTTTTCATTTTTATAAACACCCTTAATCTGCTCAATAATGGGGGTTTTCACTTTCGGTTCATGGCGGTCACCAAAGAAGAAATTCAATGCTGCAAAAATCAGCAACAGGATCAGGTAGATCTTGACAGTGTTTGACCAGCCAATCTGTGTGGCAATCAGTGGAGCAGAAAATGTAGTGACGGCTGTACCGATGTTACCGGCACCATAAATTCCGTTGACGAGTCCGTGTTTCTCCTTCGGATAGTATTTCGGAAGCGAGGTTACCCCTACTGAAAAGACTGCTCCGCCGATTCCCAGGAATAATCCACTGATGATGAGGTCTGTAAAACTGGAGGCTTCACTTAAGTAAAAGACCGGAAACAAAAGCAGGATAAAACTTACTAGAAAAATAATTCGCGCTCCAAAGACATTGGCGTAATAGCCAAGTGGAATCCGCAGAATTGAGCCCAGAACAACCGGCACAGCCGTTACGATAGCCAGTCTTTCTGGAGCTATGGTTATATCTTCGCTGATAAATGGAATCAGGGAAGATATAATCACCCACACCATAAAACCGACCACGAGATTCATTGTTTGAAGGGGCAATTGCAGTTTCTTGATCATCAAAATCACCTTTTCCACTGAATTTTCTGTACGATTTTTTCATATTGATTCCCTGCCTTCATTGTATCCCGAGAGTACCTGCATTTTAATAAGGGAGAGCCCTTCTACTGGGAGGGGAAACCCTTAAATTAAGAAAAGCGCAAGCGCCCGTTTAGTCCCGACCAGCGCTGGAGGAAATGCCGGTAATGGCGTTTCTTGCCATTGTCGGTATTGCCGAAGCGACTCGAGGGACTGGGCGCTGGAGTCTGAAAAAATAAGAAAAGCGCAAGCGCCTAATCTCTTGACCAATAAAAAAAGGCTGTCCCAAAATCATTTTTTATGATTTTGGGACAGCCCCTCAAGCTTTTCAGGTGATCAGGGTATTCAGTTTTTTGTATAATTCATCCTGATCGGCTGCTTTCATGGCTTTTTCAGCCATCGGAAACAGCACGGTTTCCTCTTTCATGAAATGGACCGTCAAGACTTCAAATGCCTCTGCCGCATCCTGAGCGACTGTCTTCATCTGTTCCAATGTCAATAAGTCGATATTGTCACGGGTATGGTGAAAGAAATGACCGATATACGCATCGATCTCCTGATGCTCGTCTTGAATACCGACGAGCGGGCCCTGCTCGAATCCGATATAATTTCCTAATGCGGGAAAAAAGAATTCTTCTTCTTTGTCCGTATGATTTTTAAAAGGCTCAATAAACTCAAAAAGTTTTTGGCGTAAAATCTTCATGTTTTCACGGCCAGCTTCCAGGCTAAGCCCTTCATCTTCAAAAGACAGGACCAGCGCATGCCATTCATTCATTAAGAACGTTAAATAAGCATGTTCATTTTCCAATAGCCTCATACCAGGTTCCTTAAAACGAAGCTCTGATTTTTCTGTCATCAAAAGACCAACTCCCAGCTTTTCGTCAAAAATTCAATAGTTTTTTCTTTAATACGTATTCCACTAATTCAGGCCTGCTCTTCAACTGGAGCTTTTCCATAATTTTTGCTTTATGGGCTTCGACCGTTTTTACAGAAATGAAGAGCTTTTGGGCAATTTCCTTATTGCCATAACCCTTCGCAACCAATGGCAGAACTTCGATCTCCCTTTTGGACAATAATTCAAAAGGATCCGATTCTTTTACTTTGTGGTCTTTATTGACTAATTCGCGTACCAATGAAGTAGCCATTTTGGGATGGATGTAGGTTCCACCATTGTAGATGACGCGAATGGCCTGAAGCAATTCTTCATCCGGCGCACTTTTCAACATATAACCCGAAGCGCCATTTTTTAATACATGAAACAAATACTCTTCATCATCATGCATCGTCAGCACAAGAATCTTGGTTTCAGGAAAATCTTCCTTGATCTTCCCTGTCGCCACTAATCCGCTCTCGCCAGGCGGCATGCTCAAATCCAGCAGCAGCACATCCGGCTGATGCTTGGCTACCATCTGGTAAGCTTCAATTCCATCAGCTGCCATGGCGATCACTTCCATATCCTCTTGGAAATTGAGGATCATTGAAAACCCACTGCGCACAATCGCGTGGTCATCCGCTATGACTATCTTCATTTCGCCACCTCCCGCTTTTCGTCTAAAGGCACACGCAAATGCACGGTCGTTCCTTTACCGACTTCAGAATCGATGATTACATTTCCCGATACCAATTCAGCTCGTTCGTTCATGCCATAAAGGCCAAGCCCTGTGCCCATCGGATGGTCTCCAACGATAAAACCTGCACCTTTGTCTTTTACGCTCAACTGCAAGCTATCCCCTTCTTCGAATAAATGAACTTGGATAGTCTCCACTTGCGCATATTTTATCGCATTCAAAACAGCTTCCTGGCAGATCCGATACAATACGGTTTCGACTTCATTTTCATAACGGGTCTTTTTGACTGTCGACTTAAAATCAATGGTTAAACCGAAACTTTCCTCCACCCGTTTAAAGTGGGAACGGAAAGCCGCCTCCAGCCCAAAGTCATCAAGCGCTGAGGGACGCAGTTCTACAGACAGATTACGGATATCGTCCATCAACCGGATTAATGTTGACGTACTTTCATTGGTTTTCTTCAAGACTTCTGTGTCATCTGTCATGTATTTAAGTGCACGCAAATCCACGACCGCACTTAAAAGTTCTTGCGCAACGCTGTCATGCAGCTCTCTTGAAATCCGCTTGCGTTCATTTTCCTGGGCTTTAATGACATTTTTCATCATTTTGTTTTGCTGCAGTTTGTTTTGCGTTTCAAATTGCATCGACAAATCCCTTAAGATGAAGACCCTCGTGCCTTTTTCCGCATCGATAACATGGAAGGTTGCTGCGTACGGAACAATGCCTTTTCCGACTGTTTCCAAAAAAACCTGAAAAGAGGTGAAGTCCTCATGATTGGAACTTGTGAAATAACAGTCTTTGCAGGTTGTCAGATCGCTTTCGCTGGTATACCCTCTGCAGACATTGCATAAGGCGTTTTCGGCTCCTTTTTTCAGCTGTTCCAGCACATGGTCATCCATTATATTTTCTGCTGCCGGGTTCATTGAAATGGTACTGCCTTCGCTCGTAAAAAAGAAAATTGCTTCTGTGCTGTTTTCGTACATCTTCAGCATGAGGTCAATCAATTGATCTTTTTTCCCCGAAATCAATTCCACATCAATTCCTTCCCGTCCAGCGTTCCTATGTCGGATTTAGACATGCTGATCAGCATCTGCAATCTTTCCGGTGTCATCAAATGGGGTTCTCTAAAGCCGCCCAACAGCACCCCTACCACTCTTCCGCTATGCCATAACGGAGCAGCGCCAATACTCTTTAGGTTTTCAAGTTTTAAAATAGGATAGTTGAATAAATCTTCCTTTGCTGCAAATTTTTCCACATCAGCCACCAGAATAGGTTTGCCATTCTTAAAAACGCCTCCCGCTATTCCTTTGCCTGATTGCAGCACTACTTTTTTTATGCGTTCACTTATGTTGCCTGAAATGTATTGCCATTTTAATACATGCAAGTTTTCCGCCGGTTCGACTAAAGCAAGCGCAATAATATCACAACCAAGAGCTTCCCGGATTTTTTCAATTTGCAATTGATATTCTTCTGTATAATCCATGCTTTTGTCTCCTATTAAACTAAAAAGAGAACATCTCTTTAATTTGTTGGTTTATGTCTCCTGTACAGGATATAACTTCTGCCTACATAATTCAACGGTACACTCCAAACATGCACAAGACGGGTAAACGGCCAAAAAGCAAATATGGCAAAGCCTGTTAAAACATGAATTTTAAACGACCAAGGCACGTCTGCCATGATAGCCGGATTTGCTCTAAACAAGAACAAATCCCTGAACCAGACTGAAATCGTCATGCGATAATCGAAGTCGGGCTGCACTACATTCGTGACCAACGTGGCATACATTCCGACGAACACAATGAACAAAAGCAGTGAGTTTACTGCAAGATCAGAAAAAGAACTTAATTTGCGGACACTGGACAGCGAAAAGCGTCGAAAAGTGAGAATAATCATGCCGATCAACGTCATGAAACCAAAAATCCCACCGATATAGATAGCACCGATATGATACAAATGATCATTGACGCCAATAGCATTCATCCAGGCAATCGGAATTGCCAACCCTCCGATATGGCCAAAAATGACAGGAATAATGCCAAGGTGAAACATCAAGCTGCCAATCATTAATTGTTTTTTTTCAATAAATTCACTGGATTTGGCTGTCCAATGAAATTTATCAACTCGGTAGCGATAGATGTGCCCAAAAACGAAGATGGCCATGCAGAGGTAAGGAAAGACCACCCAAATTAATCTATCAAGCGTTTCCATCGACAGGCACCTCCTGCTCGATACAGACTTTAAACGTTTCACGCAATCCTTTAACAAGATGGAAATAGGGGCTGTCTTTTTTCTCAAGTGATTTCAACAGATGATAGGTTCCATCCTCCAAAACGGCAATCAGCATCTGGAAACTCTGAGGCGCCCGTGGATCCCCCATCCACTCAGCTGCATAAAGAAATTCGCAAATGAGTGGCAGGAAATCGGATAATTCCGAATCCGGCATTTCAAGACCGAACATTTCATACGAGACTTTCAGTTTAGCAAGCATCTGGCCCCGTTCTTTGGCATCTTCAAACTTGAAATACGTCATGAATAGCGTGCTGTCTTTGTCAAAATCAAAAATATCGGTATACATTTCCTGGATTTCATCCAAGCTCAATTCATGCATCAGTTCCCAATATTGCTGAACATAATTATACGCCGGATGATCCGCATCGAATGATTCCTCAATCAACGATGGATGAAAATCAAGCTTCTGCGGATAGGTCAAGTGATGGGCAAAAAAACCGAATGACGATTTATAACGATATAGTTTCTCTAAATTAATCACGCCATATACCTCCGTAGAAGTTTTCTTCATAAATTTCTTTACCGGTTTTCGTAGCTGTTCCAGTTGGGCTTGGCGTTGCCGGGCCACAACTGTCACAGGATCCACCGGAGTCAGTTCCCCATCCTCCCATGCCTTCTGTATCAAACCCTTCCATCCCCTGCGCACGGTACGGATTGACACGTCCTTCTCTATGCGTACTTGGAATGACGAAACGATCCTCATATTTGGCGATTGCCAGAAGGCGGTACATTTTCTCAGTCTGATGGGCTGTCATGCCGATCCGTTCCAGGCGGCTTTCATCGAATTCCTTGCCAGTTGTCTTGGCACGCATATACGAGCGCATCATTGCCATGCGCTGCAGCGATTTCTTAACTGTTTCCGTATCGCCGGCCGTCAGCATATTCGCCAAATACTGAATCGGGGTCCGCATTTCTTCGATTGCCGGGAAAATCATATCCGGATTTTTAATAGAATCTTTGCCTTCAAAATAGTTCATGATTGGACTAAGCGGCGGCACATACCAAACCATCGGCAAAGTCCGGTACTCCGGATGTAACGGGAAAGCGAGTTGATGTTCAATCGCCAGTTTGTAAACCGGCGAGTTCTGCGCTGCTTCTATCCAGTCTTCTGATATGCCATCTTTTCTGGCCATCGCAATCATTTCAGGATCAAACGGGTCAATAAATAAGTCACATTGCGCTTTGTATAAATCTTTTTCGTCTGGTGTGGAAGCCACTTCCAGCACGCGATCTGCATCATACAAAAGCACCCCTAAATAACGGATGCGGCCCGTACAGGTTTCTGAGCAAACGGTTGGCAGCCCCGCTTCGATCCGCGGAAAGCAGAATGTGCATTTCTCGGCTTTATTGGTTTGCCAGTTAAAGTAAACTTTTTTGTAAGGGCAGCCTGTCATACAATAGCGCCAGCCTCGGCAAGCTTCCTGGTCGACCAGGACGATACCATCTTCTTCGCGTTTGTAAATCGCGCCAGAGGGACATGATGCTACACAGCTCGGATTCAGGCAGTGTTCACAAAGTCTCGGTAAATACACCATAAACGCTTTATCGAAATTGAATTTGATTTCTTCTTCGATTTTTTGGATATTCGGATCCAACGGTCCCGTAATATGCGCTCCTGCCAGATCATCTTCCCAGTTCGGACCCCATTCAAGGTCCATCTTCTTCCCAGTGATGGCTGAATGTGCACGTGCAACCGGTGAGTGTTCCAATTCTCCAGCGTTGGTCAAATGCTCATAATTATATGTCCAAGGCTCATAATAATCCTTCATTTCCGGCATATCCGGGTTGTAAAAGATTTTCCCCAACGCGACTTTTGATAATTTATTCCCTGACTTCAATTCCAGTTTCCCTTTGCGGAGCTGCCAGCCGCCTTTATAAAGTTCCTGATCTTCCCAGCGCTTCGGATACCCGATGCCAGGTTTTGTTTCCACGTTGTTGAACCACATATACTCTGCACCTTTACGGTTGGTCCACGTGGTCTTACACGTGACACTGCAGGTATGGCAACCGATACATTTATCCAAATTCATCACCATCGCTACTTGCGCTTTAATCTTCAAGCCAGTCAACCTCCTTCATTTTCCGAACTGCCACGTATTCATCGCGCTGATTACCGATAGGGCCGTAGTAATTGAAGCCGTAACTGAGCTGAGCATATCCGCCGACCATTTGAGTCGGTTTGAGGTGAATGCGGGTCGGCGCGTTATGGCTGCCGCCACGGGTATCCGTAATTTCAGAACCAGGCACTTGAATGTGTTTGTCTTGAGCGTGGTACATGAACATCGTACCCCTCGGCATCCGGTGGCTGACGACAGCGCGCGCTGTGACAACGCCGTTTCGGTTATACACTTCGAGCCATGCATTATCGTCGATATCGTGTGCTTTTGCATCTTCGTTGTTGATCCAGACAGTCGGACCGCCGCGGAATAGCGTCAGCATATGCTGATTATCCTGATAGGTGGAGTGGATATTCCATTTGCCGTGAGGCGTCAAATAACGCAGCACCAGCGAATCAACGCCGCCTCTTATCTTTTTATCATTCTTGCCGAATACCATCGGCGGTAATGTCGGTTTATAGATTGGCAAAGCTTCGCCGAACTGCTGGAAAATTTCATGGTCGATATAGAAATGCTGTCGGCCTGTCAATGTCCGGAATGGCACTAAACGCTCAATATTTGTTGTGAATGGAGAATACCGTCGCCCCATTTTATTGGATCCACTGAACACCGGCGTCGGAATAACTTCACGCGGTTGGACAGTGATACTTTGGAACGTGATTTTTTCTGCTGCGCGGTCTGCTGAAATATCCTTCAACTCTACGCCTGTATCTTTTTCTGCTTCAATATATGCTTTTTGTGAAACACGGCCGTTTGTTGCCGATGAAAGGTTCAGCATGGCATCCGCCACTTGTCGAGCCGTTTGGATTTTTGGCAAACCGTTTTTGATGGTTTCATCAAAGAACGTACCGTTGATGTGCTTCAATTCCTCATACTCATCCGCTACAGAGAAGCTGACACCATGCGCACCGGTTTTGCCGACAGCTAAATTAGGTCCCAAGGTAATGTATTTGTCATGTATTTTGGTGTAATCCCGCTCCACAATACTGAAATTCGGCATTGTTTTGCCAGGGATTGCTTCGATTTCCCCTTTAGTCCAATCTTTAACGACACCCATCGGCTGTGAAATTTCACTTTTTGTATCATGTGCAAGAGGGGTGATGACCACATCTTTATAGACGCCAGGCAAATGTGTTTTCGCCATCTCTGAGAATCTTTCAGCCAATTTAGCGTAGATATCCCAATCAGAACGGGATTCCCACAGGGGGTTGACTGCCGGATTAAATGGATGTACAAAAGGATGCATATCAGTTGAAGACAGATCGGTCTTTTCGTACCAAGTCGCTGCAGGCAAGACAATATCTGCGTATAGAGGAGTCGAAGTCATCCGGAAATCAAGTGCAACCATAAGATCCAGTTTGCCTTCAACATCTTCCCTCCAAACGATTTCTTCTGGTTTTTCATCGACGTTCGGTTCAGCCAACAAGCCATCTTTGGCACCTAACAGATGCTTCATAAAGTATTCCTGGCCTTTAGCAGAACTCGAAATTAAGTTGGAACGCCAGATGAACAGTGTTCTCGGAAAGTTCTCCGGTGCACCTGGATCTTCCACCGCAAATTTCGTTTTACGGGAAATAACTTCTTCCACTGCGTAATCGATAATCTCTTTATTGGTCTTTGCACCTTTTTCAGCAGCTTCTTCTGCAAACAGCAAGCTATTTTTATTGAATTGTGGATATGAAGGAAGCCATCCTAATCGTGCTGCCAGCACATTATAGTCAGCCGGGTGCTGATAGGCGACATCTTCTGCCAAAGGTGACGTCAACACATCTACGCCACTTTCCTCATATCTCCATTGTTCTGTTGCAAAATAGAAGAAGGAAGTTGCATTCTGCAGTCTTGCAGGGCCTTGCCAATCTTTCGCGAAAGCCACAGTCGACCATCCTTCAATCGGACGGCATTTTTCCTGTCCGACATAATGCGCCCATCCACCACCATTGACGCCCTGGGAAGCTGTCAGAATGACCAGGTTCAAAATTGCGCGGTAAATCGTGTCGCTGTTGAACCAATGGTTGATGCCAGCGCCCATGATGATCATCGAGCGTCCGCCTGTATCGATCGAGTTTTGTGCAAATTCACGTGCAATCTGCGTAACGATTGATGCTTTGACGGATGTCACTTTTTCCTGCCATGCAGGAGTATAAAATGAGGTTTCATCGTCGTAGCCTTTTGCATTATATTCACTTTCCGTACGGATAATTCCGTATTGGCTCATCATCAGATCATAAACAGTTGCCGCGTAGCGTTCTGTACCATCTGCCAATATTACTTTTCTTGCAGGAATAACCCGCTTGAAGACGCCATTTCCCTGATTATCGAAATACGGGAAGACGATTTCCTTCCATTCTTCCTGGTGGCCAACAACACTCATCGCCGGGTCCACTTTGGAGCCATCTTCATTTTCGAGAATCAGGTTCCATTTTTTCTCTTCTTCCCATCGCTGCCCCATCGTGCCATTCGGCACCATCAATTTATCTGCAGCTTCGTCGAAAATGACCGGTTTCCATTCTGCATGCTCTGATGTATCTCCCAAATCGCTGGCGCGCAAGAATCGTCCACCTTTTAATGTATCTTCATGCGGATCCAATAAAATCATAAATGGCATATCCGTATATTGTTTCGCGTAATTGATGAACATCGGCTCTTGGCGCTTTTGATAGAATTCATCCAGAATAACGTGCGTCATGGCTTGAGCTAGTGCTGCATCCGTTCCAGGGTGAGGAGCCAGCCAATTATCGGCGAATTTAACATTCTCTGCATAATCAGGAGCTACCGATACCACTTTTGTTCCTTTATAGCGGACTTCTGTCATGAAATGCGCATCCGGTGTTCTGGTCATTGGAACATTCGATCCCCACATCATCAAATACCCGGCGTTATACCAATCCGATGACTCCGGTACATCTGTCTGTTCTCCCCATATTTGTGGAGATGCAGGTGGGAGATCCGCATACCAATCATAAAAACTAAGCATTTCACCACCAAGAAGTGAAATAAATCTTGCTCCTGAAGCGTAGCTGACCATCGACATCGCTGGAATTGGCGTAAAGCCAGCCACGCGGTCTGGTCCGTATTTCTGTATGGTGTAGATCAATTGTGCTGCGATCAATTCCAAAGCATCTTCCCAATTGACGCGGATGTGTCCGCCTTTTCCACGGGCAGATTTATAGAACATCGCTTTCTCAGGATCTTCTACAATACTTGCCCATGCATCCACCGGGTTCGGGTGGCTGGCTCGCGCCGCTTTCCAAAGACGCCAAAGTTTACCGCGCATATAAGGGTATTTCACTCGCAGTGGACTGTATTCATACCAGGAAAATGTAGCACCCCTTGGACAGCCGCGCGGTTCAAATTCAGGCATATCAGGTCCGCAGGAAGGATAATCGATCTGCTGATTTTCCCACGTGATGATTCCATTCTTCACGAATACTTTCCAACTGCATGATCCTGTACAGTTTACTCCGTGTGTGGTGCGGACTACTTTATCGTGCGACCATCTTTGGCGGTACATATTTTCCCAATCCCGGCTTTTTTCCTCCAGGATGGACCAACTGCCCGAATAACTTTCGACTGGTTTAAAGAAATTCAATCCAAATTTTTTCTTCATCGCGTATACCCACTCCTTCTCATGAATGAAAACTATTGAAGGGAATCAATTACAAATTCATTCGTATGCTTTTATTATGTTAGTCCCCCATACAAGTTCCCATTAGGGAATGTCCTACAGAAGCACTGGAATTCCCTTGTTCATTGAAAACTGCAAAAATACTGTTTAGCCCAAAATTTCCATATTCCATTATTTATCGAGGGTTTCCGATAAGCTGTCCAATAAAATCAGGTTGTTTTTCATTGAGATATGCCTCAAGACAGTGAATTCCAGCAGATTCTTATTTTCTCCAATGAAAAACCGAAAAAAAATGCCGATTTCCATCTATTTTTCCAGCTTCAAAACTCCCCGTTTCTCATCGGATAAGGGAGTTCCCTCTTTCACCAAAGGAAATGCCCTAGCTGGAAAATCAGCGGTTTTTGGCATGTTATACTGAAAAAAAATGAGGGGAATGAATGACTATGTCAGGACCATCTTTGCGCCAGCTGCATGCCCATCATGCCATCCATGAAGGCGCCTTATCTGGAGCAGTAACTAAAACAGAAGAAGTTGAAGATTTATTGAGAGCTAAAGAATACGAAGTTGCCCATCAAGCGGCGGATCATTTGCTGGAGTATTGGGAAACACGGATCATCAGCCATGCGGATGCAGAGGAAGAAGGATTTTATCAGGAAATGATCGACCAGAAACCAGAACTCAAGCAAACAGTGGCTGATTTGACACGCGATCATGATATCTTGCGCATCATTGTGGCTGACATCAAAATATTGCTTGCAGAAGAAGGCCTCAACTATGAGGTCATGAAACAGTTTCATGCACTTTTGGTAGTGAACGCCATCCATAGCCGCGATGAAGAACGTCTGCTGCTTCAGGAGCCTTCTATATGATAAAAGCGATTGGCAGAAACGAGCTTTGCCATTGTGAAAGCGGCAAAAAATATAAAAAATGCTGTGGGACGGGCGGATCCTCCAAGCTGATGATTGAAGAACAAAACAAAGTACTGCAAGGGACGCTTCGGGATTTTTTTGAAAATAATCCCCGTCGGTCAGAACAGAAAGAATTGGTGAAATGGAAAGATAAAGTCGAAAACCTTCTCGTCCCACTTTACGGAGAAGATAAATCGAATGGCATTATCGGAGATATCTTTTTCTTTTCTGAACGCGTCGATGTATGGAATAGTTTTATTGAACGGAAGATCATCAAGGAAGAAAGAATGCAAATCAAACTGATCCTTGAATCCTGGCTTAACCCACTGTTTATGGCCGGCGAAGTTCTTTCCGTTTCCAATTACCAAGCTCAAGTTCGTGATTTGCTGACTAAAGATACTATGGAAATTGAAGTTAATGAGTCTTTTCCGGTTGAAGCTGGAAACATAGCCACCGGTTTCTATTTGCCCGATGTCCGGATAGGCGAGCATTTCATGATGGTGTTGAACAGCCTGACGGTTGCTGTTAAAGTGAAACCGGAAAGTGTCCGAAAGCTTCAGGAGATGTATCAGTCATCCGAAACGGCAAACGCAAAGGAATTCTACAGCCGGAACATTTTGGCTGTTTACCAGCTCCTAAGCAGTGGCCTTCTGAGCACCGAAAAAGTCGCATATGCTGTTCTTGAAACTGTGGAGGAATTGGAGAATTTCCTAATTGCCCATGATTTGAAGAGTGACGAATTAATCGAAGCCTTCTTTCATTACGCAGAACCCTTAGCAATGATTCCTAAAGAAGCGGTCGCCGGCGCAGTCCAATTTGCCATCGATCACCAATTGGTGAAGCTCGACTGGAAGACTGAAGAAACCGCACAGCATTTTGGCGTGGATACAGAAGGACTGACACTTTTCAAAAATGACCTCGGTTCTTTTTATCACACCGCCAAAAGCAAAGAAGACCCAGAGAAAGGAGCCGTTTATGCATTTGAAGTCGGAACGGATCCCAAAGGCAATGAACTGCAGAATTGGCAATTATATATGCATTTGAAAAATGCGACCATTACAAGTGAAAATGAATTGAAACGCCAGATGGAGTACTACCACAGCAAATCCTATGAACCGAAAACCAAAGCTGAAAAAGCTCAACTTCTTGCCTACAGTGCCTATACAACTATAAATCGGACCAGCCAAGTGGAGCAGATTCAGAGGTTGGATCCCCAAAATACAGATGCCTTCCTACTGGCAGCTGAAATGGAAGAGAATTTGTCCTTAAAAGAACAATTGCTTCAAAAAGCGGTTTCCAGCGGAAAAGAACGCTTTGAACCGGAAATGGATGTAGCTTGGTTGTACGTTCCAAACCGGCCTTATTTGAGATCCCTATTTTTGCTTGGAAATTTCTATTGGGAGCAAGCCCGCTTCGAAGAGGCTTTCCCTATTTATTATGAGGTGCTGCGTTTGAACCCAGGAGATCATCAGGGGGTACGATATTTAGCGGTTTCGGCGTTAATCGCCTTGGGCCGCCTTAAAGAAGCCGAGAGTCTGATCAGCCATTACGAAGAAGAACTCAGCGATAATGCATTCTATGCTTGGTTGAGGTGGTCTATGGAGCGGCAGAAAGGAATACTTTCCCAAACTGCTCAAACAACTTATATAGAAGCCATCGATCAAAATCCATACGTAAAGAAATATGTCGAACAACGGATTGCCGCTTTGCCTTATCCGAAATCGTCTGTCATCACCCCACGTTCTCCTGAAGAAGCAGGGCTAATCTGGACGTTTTTGGCACCTACTCTCGAGAATCTGTAAGCAAGATTCGAATCAGCAGAACAACTGAATAAATCAAAAAAGAGGCTGTTCTTCTTTAATAGAAGATGCAGCCTCTTAATTTATTCAGCTATTGATTGAACTGGTTTGATTGTCGTCTTTTGCAGAATCAAAATTCCCTTGACCAACCCTTTGGCGAATTTCATCTTCAGTTAACTTTCTTCCGATGGGTCCTGTCGGAATATCAGTGGAACTATTTTCTCTTTCCGCACGTTCCACTCGCGCAAAACCTGCATTCGTTTCACGGCCAATCCGTTCTCTTTCAGCCCTGCTTGAATAAGTTTCTTCCGTTTTTTTTTCATCAGCCATTGAAGTTCCTCCTTTTAATGATTGTCAACTAAATTTCCATCAAGCAGAAGTGTGGGTGGATACATATTCACCATAACATCATTTTTCTGATTATTCAAAACAGAAGAAAATTTATAGAATAATTTTGACTCAGTTTTCTTTTGGCATTTTAGGGATAAATCGGACCCTCAACGACAATTTTACCGATAGTTCGCCCTGTGAGCAGGTTCTCATAGGCTTCTTTTAATGTCTCTGGATTGAGAGGCGCAAGTTTTTTGGACATTGTCGAACGAATTTCCCCTTCATCCACCCAATCTGCTAACTGGTTCAGAATATGATGCTGTGAAATCATATCCTTTGTTTGATACACTGAGCGCGTATACATCAACTCATAGGAAAAGCTGACCGATTTTGAAAACAAAGCTGGATGAAGCGGCTTCATTGCCGGTAAGATCGAACAGATTTTACCTTGTGGAAGGATAGCATTAGCCATGCTCTCCATGTGGTCATCGATATTGGTTAAACAGAATATATAATGAACCCCCGAAATACCCAAAGCTTCCAATTGCGGTTCAAAAGCTTCGTGATGATTGATGATAAAGTCTGTTTTATGATTCAACGCCCACTCTTTTGATTCTGGACGGGAAGCAGTTCCTACGACAGTCAATCCGGCTAATTTAGCCATTTGAGTGGCCACAGATCCCACCCCGCCTGCTGCACCGATAATCAAGATTACTTTTTCTTTGTTATCAGTCGGATTCCGTGATACACCAAGCCGATCAAAAAGCGCTTCGCTGGCTGTGACGCTGGTCAGAGGCAGTGCTGCAGCTTCCGCAAAACCGATGCTTTTCGGCTTCTTTCCAACAATCCGCTCATCTACCAGCTGGACTTCGCTAAGGCTTCCCGGCGCAATGCTTGTACCGGCATAAAACACTTCTTCTCCCACCTGAAACAACTTGCAGTCATCCCCTGTTTCTACAACAATTCCTGCCGCATCACGTCCAACGACCGTTAATGTCTGATCATCTTCCCCTTTGGCGTCACGAGTCCGCAGATCCGTCGGATTGACCGATACCGCACGGACTTCAACAAGCAAATCTCTTCCTGCCGCTTTTGGACGGTCAATTTCAACCTTCTCAAAATTCGGCGCCGCTGTTTTCGATCCTGGATTATAAAAGCCTAATACATTCATCTTATCTTTACTCACTTCACTTCGCCGCCCTTTCAATCTTATGAATATTTATTGATAAATCTCCAGTCATTGTACTCTTCCCTCTAAATAGGTTCAAAAACTTTGCCTTTTTTTATGACAATGTTATCCAACTATAAAGCAGGTAATCCTGCCTTGTTTTATCCCATGTAAGCTGAAGGTAATGCTTCAGATAATTAAATATTCTAAAAATATGGAAAATTAAGTTGTTTTTTATTTTTTATTTGTTATTATGAATAAATAGGTTCACTAAAAAATAAAAGAAAGGATATATATATCCCTAGTAAACTATTTTTTATAATTAATTTTGTTTATTTAAGTCTTTTTACCTACTAAACATGCAACACCCATTAAAGGAGGACAACAGATGATTAAAAAGTTTTTCACCACCACAGCGGCAGTAGCTTTAGTGCTAACCAGTGTTTCGTTAACTCCACTGGCAGCCCCGCAAAAACCAGAACAGGTAAAGCCTGCTAATTACTCAAAAGATGTCAGCCTTACACCCACCTTAGAGGCTATTGTAAAAGATTCAACAGGGGCAGGCATCAAAACCGTCGATTTCAAAAAAGGATTCAAATATGATTTTGCAGGCAAAGGGATAACCGGCTTTGCAAATGATTCAGCCGACAACCCGATTACTGTGCCGATCCAAACAAATGCCACTCCTTTAACGGGTGAACAAATAAAAGCAATGGCAGCTGACGACGGAAAAACAGCCGTCACCAAAAGCAGCAACGGCTTTCCTTCTCAACGTTTTGTAGTTGACGTCTCCAAGGACTTGGCAGCCGGCAACGCGATCCAGCTGTATTGGGAAGGAAAAACTTTGGCAAGTGGTTTAGCCAATCTTTCAGCATGGGATTATAAAGCGGGCAACTGGGTCGCTTTGAACCAGGCGGAAGGAAATGCAAAGGGCGAAGAAATTGTCCTGAAAGCTGAAATTGATAAAGAGAGATTCGTCAAAGATGGAAAAGTTCAGGCCATGGTCCACGATTCCGGAACGCTGACAGATTCCAAAGATGAAGACTTCTCTATGGTCTGGTTTACGGATACCCAATACTATGCACAGGATTTCCCTGAAGTCTGGACATCCATGACAGACTGGATGATCGACGAATACAAAAAAGGAACTTATGAGTACGCCATGCATACCGGAGACCTTGTCAATAATGTAATCGATGAGGAACAATGGAAAGTTGCAGAGGAAAACTTGGATCGGCTCGATGCTGCCAACATTCCGTATGGGGTACTGGCCGGTAACCATGATGTAGGAATCGACACCCTCAACAAAACTTATGATTATTCCATTTTCGCGAGATACGCTGGAATCGATCGCTTTAAAGACAAATCGTGGTTTGGTGAAGCAATGAACGAAGAAAATCAAAACCATTACGATTTGTTTTCTTTCGGCGATCATGATTTCATTTTTCTATATCTTGGCTACGGAAGAGATGGATCAGCTGAAACCGTCGCTTGGGCAAACAAAGTTCTTAAGCAGCATGCAGACCGCAATGCCATTGTCGGCATGCATGAGAATATCAATTCGTTGGCACAATACGTAACCGAACAAGCACGAGTGGTCAACAGAGAAATTGTCGTCCCTAATGAAAATGTTAAAATGGTCCTCAGTGGCCATCATCACGGCGCTAACTACCGTGTCAAACAGGTTGAAAATGAAGATGGCTCAACACGTGAAGTGCTGGAAGTGTTGGCAAATCATCAGGGCAATACTGCTCCTGACCGTGGACAAGGCTATTTGAAGAAGCTGACGTTCGATCCAACGGATGAAACATTGGATTTTGTGTCATACTCTCCTTTCGAAAATGATTACGATTTCGAACAATTCGACCCTGCAAAAGAAAGCTTTACAGCCCAATTCGATTTAGCGGATGTAAAAGCAAAAGACAACCCTAGACAAATCGAAACGGATTATATGGCCGTCAACATCTATACCGACCAGGCTATCGGCCAGGATAAAGACTTGAAATCAGGCGAAGTGGCTTCTGCCGAGTGGAAAGGCTTAAGCAAAAACACCGTTTATCATTGGTACATGAATATAACCAATGCGGCAGGCGAGAGTGAAAAATCACCAGTTTATCAATTTACGACTGGTTCAACTGCACCGGATCCAAAACCAGAACCGACAAAACCAACTTTCCCGGATGTAACGCCTGAAAAGCCTGCTTGGGCTTACGAAGCAATTGAGCGCATGGCAGCAGAAGGCATTATTAAAGGACATCCAGACGGAACTTTCAAATGGAGAGATGGAATTCAACGTCAACATGTATCACTAATGTTCGATCGCGCAGTGGACTTAGAAAATGAACTGCCATATAAAGCGTTCAAAGATGTTCCGAAATCGCATCCGAATTTCGATGCAATCACAGCAACACAACGTGCCGGAATTTTCGAAGGATATAACAACCTATTCCAACCGAAAAGCAAGCTGACACGCGAAGAGATGGCTAAAGTGCTAGTAACAGCGTTTGATATCGAAGCAAAAGGCTCCCATAACTTCCCAGATGTTAAAAAAGGCGGATGGTCAGATAAGTATATCGATACTTTGTACGCTGCTGGGATCACCATCGGTTCAACTAATGGAAAATTCAATCCAAAAGCCGACGTCACGAGAGCAGAGTTTGCTGTCTTCATGGACAGAGCATTGAAATATGATGAAACACATTAATTTTCAAAAAGGAACCTGCAGCCGCGGGTTCCTTTTTTTTCGTCCGAATAGCATCCGAGATATTCCTTATAAATTAACCATAGCCCCTTAAAAAATTCTATAATGGCTTTATCGATAAGGAATAGTAAGGAAGTGAAACAATGATCACTCGCCGAACTGTTATTTCACTCGGTATCTCTCAACTTATATGCTGGGGAATTTCCTATTATTCGATCGCTGTA
>JADKLW010000313.1_pt1 | contig 22498 bp, 21 predicted proteins | sample 8641881 | NCBI WGS metagenome assembly JADKLW01 (sample SAMN16272185, study PRJNA661076) | feces metagenome | isolation source: fecal sample from diarrhoea affected cattle B | host: Bos taurus | place: South Africa: Lokaleng Village, Mahikeng | collected 2019-09 | reverse complement strand
ACTTCACGGTCTTCGGACCGCGTCAGCGGCCTGACATGGCATTCAACATCTTCTGCCAGGCAGCCATCGACGAGTCCGAAATCCGCATTTTCGGGGATGGTCGCCAGACCCGTGATTTCACGTTCGTGACAGATATCGTCGCGGCCACCCGCGCTGCGGCGATCAACACGGTCGAGCTGGGCGGCTCTTACAACGTCGGCGGTGGGACACGCGTCTCGCTCCGACGGGTGATCGAGATCATCGAGAACGTTGCGGGACGGGCGCTCGACGTGTCATATAGCGGGGTGCAGCTCGGCGACGTCCGCGACACGGGCGCTGACACCAGTAAAGCGCGACGCGATCTGTTCTTCGAACCATCGACCTCAGTCGAGCAGGGCATCGCCGAGGAGTTCGAGTGGCTGCGGCAGCTCGCCCCAGCCCACAACGGCCGCACCGTCCGCTCGTAGCAACGAGCGGACGGTGTGCGGTGCGTTAGCCGCGGGGCGAATGCCGCGCGTAGAAGCGCACCAGCTCGTCGGCTACGTTCTCGATCGAGAGCGGCGATGTCTTCGCCCTACCGTCGCTCCGGTCCCCACTGCGGAGGACCTCGCGGATCGCTTCGGCGAATGCGGCCGGCGTTCGCTCGGTCACGTGGCAGTTCCTGACCCCGGCGAGCAGCTCGGGGACGTCTCCGACGTCGGTGGCGATCACCGGAAGGTCGCACGCAAGCGCTTCCTTCACCACGTTTGGAGAGCCTTCGGCGATTGAGGGGTGTACCAACACGTCGGCCGCGCTCATGAGGAGGGGAACGTCCACGGGATCGACGCCCCAGCAGACGCGAAGCTCGATGCCCGGAACGGATTTCTGGCACACAGCTACGGCTTCGGACGCAACGTCGTAGCGCTTACGCGGGTTCGTCGGATTTGCGGCGAACAGGGCGATCGGGGTCTCGCGAGGCCATCCGAGCCGACCACGTGCTTCATCCTTCGGGACGGGTCGGAACCGCGCGCGATCGACGCCGTTGGGCAGGACGAGATTGCCACCCTGCGCGTGGGTGGGTAGGAGTTGCTCCATCCGGCGTGACTTCGTGATGGTCCCCGACACAACACGAGGGAGTCGCCGGAAGAGCCATGCTTCGAGGGCGCTCTTACGGCTGATCCGGCCGCTTTCGTCGACCGGGGTCCCGTAGAGGTCGTACCCCACATAGGAGACGACAACTGGGGTGCGCCGCTGCAGCGACGCCACGACTCCACAGTGACCGGTATGTGCATGAATTAGGTCGTACGGTTGCGAACGCCAGTTGCGACCGATGAAGCGCAATGCCGCGCCCAAGTACGCCAGCTTGTTGGTCCGGCCATCGATGACGTTCACAGTGACGCGAACGCCGCGGCGAGCGACTGAGTCCATCTGGCTGTGAACAAACGAACCATACCCCGCGTGGTCGTCGCGTGGCCACATGTTCGTCAGGCAGAGGACGCGGAGCTCGCGGGCGGCGGTCATTCAGAGAAAGATATAGGCCCGCGCCGCCCATGCGACTCCGACGTGAGCGTCACAGGTTGACAGGGACGGGTCGGTCACGACTAGGTTCGCGCTGTCGTCACCAAGTAGGTCGCTCCGAAGACCCGGTAGATGAGCGCTGCTGGGGGTATGAGTGCCGATGGCACTTGCGGCATACGCATCGCGAGCTTGTCCTTGGGTGCGGTGGCGAAGTCACAATCTATGCTGTGTCGGTCGAAGGTCGCCCGGATCTCATGTGCCTTCCGATAGTAGGTTTCCGACTCGCTGAATCGCCAGAATATCTCGGCCCGGTCATCGAGCGAGTAGTCGCTGAAGTACGACGCGCCCTGCCCCAGCCGGAGGGCAGCCCGGATGGCGTGTCGCCGAACTCGGCCCTTTGGGAGCCAGTGAACGAACGGCAATCGCATGTGGCTCTCGACGGGGCGTTTAGCGGCGGGAAAAATATGCACGCCCGTACCTCCGTATCGCATGACTCCGCGGAGACCCTGTGCGACCGCGTCGATGTCGGCCACGTGCTCGAAGACCTGGTCGGAGATCACGATGTCGAAGGACTTGGGCTCGAACGGGAGGTCTCGGCTGTCGGAAATGAGGCGGAGACGATCCGCTCCGAAGCCCGTACGCTCGAAGTACCCGGTGCCCTGCCTGAGGTAGTCGGGTGACACGTCCGCGCCCCACGCGTTCCATTCGTGGGCGCAGAGCCAGGCTACGGTCCGCCCTCTTCCGCAGCCCAAATCTAGGATCCGCACTTCGTTTCGAGGCTTGCCGATTCTTACGCGCTCGCGCTCTAGGTACCGCAGGACGAACGGCTCAGGCTCGCCCCCCTCGGTGCTGGCGAGGGGCTGGATTTTCGCGTGCCCGAAGTGCTCGTTCCAAGCAGGTAGTCGCTGTGCGCGGTTCACGGTGGACAGCCTAGTCAGTGAGTCGGGAAAATTCTCGACGGCTACGGAACGGGCCGAAAGATCCGCGTCAGTTTCGCGGCGCCGAGCCGCGTCGTCTATCTCGCTGGCGGCCTTCACTGCGTTGCGCCGGCCGCGTGACGAATGGCGGCTCGCGTATACACGGCCGCCAAAGATCCTCACGCGCAAAGCGGGCTTGAGGTCGAGCGAATACGATGTGCCTATGCGACCTGCTTTTCACGGGCACCCGACGGTGTATGACGTCGATTGACCGCTGGCAGCGTCCACGAAACGCTGGTGACGCGACCCCATCACCCGTGCTCCGGGCGCTGCGTCAGAACTGGCTCCTCTTCGTAACGTTCCCTCTGCTGGCCGCGGCGATGGGCTACGTCCTCGCGACCAGCCAGACGAATAAGTACACCTCGACCTCCGCCCTGTTGTTCCGGGAGTACAACTTCTCGCAGCAGCTTTTTGGCAGTTCTTACACCGCACCGTCGCGCGACCCGGACCGGGAGGCAGCGACCAACGTGCGGTTGGTCTCTCTGCGCTCCGTGGCGGTTCGGACGTCTGAAGTCCTCAGCGGAGAGCTTTCGCCACAGGAAATATCGCGCATGGTGACGATCGCCGCTCAAGGGGAGTCGAGCATCGTGACGGTTTCCGCGGAGAGCAATGACCCGAAGGAAGCCGCGCAGGTCGCCAACACCTTCGCCAAGGAGTACGTGGAGTCGCGGCGCAACGCCGACCGAGCGAAACTCCGGGAGGCGTCGAATCTGATCCGAGATCGGTTGCGGGACGAGGACGAAGGGTCTTCAGTGCCTGGTGCCGAGACCTTGCGTACCCTGAACGATCAGCTGCAGGTCATGCTCACGTTGCAGTTGGGCAACGCCGAGGTAGTCCAGACGGCGAGCGTGCCGACCGAACCGTCGTCCCCGAAGCCAAAGCGTTCTGCGGCACTTGCGTTCCTGTTGGGATTGATCTTGGCGGGCGCGGTCACGGCCGTGCGGAGTCAGTTCGACCGCCGTATCCGCGACCAGAGTGAGTTCGAGAGCGTGACGGGTTGGCCGATACTGGCCAGTATCAGTCGATCCTCCGAGCTTGCGGAAGCGCAGCCTGGGCTCAGCTCGTTGTCGCCGGTATCGGAGCGATTCCGGCTGTTGCGGGCCAGGCTTCGCTATTTCAACGTCGACAAGGAGATCCGGTCGCTGTTGATCACCTCAGCCCATGCGGGTGAGGGAAAGAGCACCGTTGCCCTGCACTTGGCGGCCGCGTACGCGCAGGCGGGTGCTCGCGTAGTGATCGTCGAGTCGGACCTGCGTCGCCCGACCCTTGCTGATCGAACGCGCTGCCGTCGGGTTCCCGGACTAGCGGAGCTCATCAGCGAACGCCTCGACGACGCCGATGCGATCCAACGCGTGGAGTTCCGAGACTCCGACGGCGCAGGACTCGATCTCATCGCTGCCGGTGCGACACCGCCAAACCCGAGTGCCCTGCTCGAGAGCAGCGCGATGGGCGATCTCCTGACGCGGTTGACATCGACGTACGACCTCGTGATCGTCGACACGCCGCCTGCCACGGTGGTCTCGGACGCCATACCGCTGCTGAACGCCGTTGATGGCGTGATTGTTGTTTCGAATCTTCGCATTCTGCCCCGGGACGAGGCCCGCGATCTGGGCGTCGAGCTCGAACGCCTAAGAGCTCCGGTGCTCGGTGCCGTCATCAACGGTCGGGATGAGCGGGAGCGGCAGTACTACGGCTACGAAGCACCCGGATCCGGGAAGGACCCCAGGAGTCCTGCGGCCGTCGAAGGCTCTCGCGCGTGACGCGCCATTCGCGTATGAGATTTCGGGTCGACTCGACCGCGCTTCGTAAACTGGTCGTTCGCGTAAAAACAGTCCTCGGGCCTGTGAAGCGCCGCTTGGTCACGCCCCGTCGGCATAGCACGGAGTGGCTGATCGACCGCGGATTGCTGGTGATGGGCCGTCACAGCTACAGCGTCCCGACGGTGCACTACTACGCCGGAGACACTGCAAGAGTCGTTATTGGCGACTGGACGTCGCTCGCCCGCGACGTCGAGGTCCTACCTGGCGGGAACCATCACGTCGACACGGTGTCGACCTTCCCGTTCCGCCAAATCCTCAGGCTTCCAGACGTGCACATCGAACGGGCTCCGAACAAGGGCGACGTTACGATTGGGAGCGACGTGTGGGTGGGCCGGGGGGCACGCATCATGGGTGGCGTGTCGATCGGCCACGGAGCTGTCGTCGCGGCATATTCGACGGTGACGAAGGACGTGCCACCGTACATGATCGTCGGTGGATCGCCGGCACGGGTGATCCGTCCGAGGTTTGATCCGGTCACGACGGCCGCGCTCCTGCGCATCGCCTGGTGGGAGTGGTCGACCGCAGAGATCCAGGACCGAGTATCGGATCTCGGCGGCCGCGATATCGACCGGTTCATCGCGCATTACGACCCTGAGCGCAAGCGTGACGGACCCTCGCCCGGCTAACGCCGTACGGGCGCAGCCGTCGCTGGCACTCCGTGCGGTTGCCGGACGTTTCGGCATGCTCGCAGGTGCATCGCTCGCCGGCCAACTAATCGGCTTCATCGTGCTGGCCGTCGTGACCCGCCGCATCGGCGCAGAGCCTCTCGGGGCCTGGTACTTGGCGTCGAGCATCGTCTCGTACTTTGGACTGTTCGTCGGTCTGGGTATGGCAACCCGGGCCACGCGGGACGTGGCTCAGGATCCTGCCTCCGCGCGCCGCGTCAGCGGGGAGGTGGTCGTTACAAGCGTGCTCCTGGCAGGCAGCGTGTACGGCGTGTTCTTGGTGCTCGCACCGACGATCGCTGCGGAGAATCGCGATCTTGAGCGTCTCCTGCCGATCGCGGGTCTCATGCTGTTTGTGAACGCTGCAACGCTTGAGTGGACGCTGCAGGCGCTGCGAACCGTCAGAGCACTGGCGTTGTGGAGACTGGCTGGCCAAGTCTTCTACGGAGTGGCGGCGGTGCTGCTCGTGACGCAGGGCCTCGACGGCGCCGTTCGCTACGCGGCGCTCAACGTCGCCGGAGTCACATTGACGGCTATGGGGAGCTGGTGGAGCGTCGTTCGGCGCGCCGGTCGCCCAGAGCTCACGGTGAAGTGGCAGCAAATGAAGACTCGGGTCGTCAGCAGCGTGCCTTTCGGGATCACGCTGGTCATGACCCAGATCTACTGGACCATGGGTACGGTCCTGTTGGGTTTCATCGGAAGTACCCGTGCCGTCGGCGAATACGGCGTGGCTCTCAAACTGCCCCAGGTAGCTATTGCCTTGACGCTGCTGTGGGTTAGCACGTTGTTTCCTCACGCAGCCGCGCTGCACAAGAGTCGTCCTGAGCGGCTGCGCGGGCAACTCGAGCGGATCGCCGTGCTGGGGGCGGTGCTGTTGCTGCCAGCGGTGATCGTGGGACCGTTTGTTGCCAGCGAGCTGATGGTATTCATGTTTGGCGAAGAGTTCGCCGGTGCGGGAAAGCCGTTCTCATATTTGGTCGTTCTCTCTGTCGTGACATTCCTGTCGGTCAACTTCACCAATACGCTTCTGGCCATTGGGGGCGAGCGGCGGTTCATGAGCTACGCTGTGCTTGCGGGTGTGGCTGCGATTGCGATCAATGTGGCGTTGATCCCGCGAATTGGCGCGGTGGCACCGGCCGTGGCCACGATTGCGGCCGAACTGATTGTTGGCGTGCTTGCAGTGCGCCGCATCGGGACTATTCTTGGGCCCATTCGTCCTGATATTCGTATGCTTGTTCGGGCAGTGCCGGCGATCGCCCTGGCGACCGGCGTCATGGTGCTCGGCGCGGACCTGGACTGGCGGCTTCGAGCGGCGGCGGCGGTCGTGATCTACTTCGCGGCGGCAATCGCATTCGGGGCGCTCCGTGTGCGGGATCTCGCGGCGGGTCGGGGTGCAGGTGGGCAGCATGCCTAACGACGCTTCGCTTCGCCGGGTATTGGCGGGAGCCCTGATTTGGTTGGTCGCAGCCGCCAGCGTAGGTGTTGTGGCGGCTGCCGGCTACGCGGCGTGGGTGGCGCTGGCTGCCCTCGCGGTGGGCGCGACGTGGTTCGGCCGCCGTCATTTGTCATACGTCGTCCCCGCGCTGCTGCTTCTCGCGGCGATGAACGGTGTACTCGGGGTCAATCTCGAAGGCTTCGCGCTGCCCGGGGCATTCAAGGCGACCGATCTCGTCTTCGGCGCGATCGTCGCGTTCGCGCTCACTCAATGGCTTTCCGGGGTGCGGTTCCCTGGCGGGTCCCTCCAACAGGTCGTTGTCCTCTGGGCGGCCGTGTTCGGCTGTATCTGGGCGCTTGTTCTAGTTCGCACCCTGTGGACTGGCGTGCCGCTCGGCATGGCATTGAGCTATGGTCGGGACATCGTGTATTTGGCGCTCCTTGCGCCGGTAGCGGGACTATTGTTCCGCGATCGAAACGCGGTCACGCGCTGTGCGGGCGTGGTCGCGGGGCTCACCGCGCTCTATGCGGTGGTGCTCGTGCTCGCCGCCTTGGGGCTTGTGCCTCCCACGGCCGCCAACGCACACATCACGAGATCTGTCGGTTCGGTCGCGAGGATCTACACATTCATGAGCGTTCTGATTCCAGTCGTGTTCTTTGGGTCGCTGGCCTATGCGTTGATGAATCGGGGGCGCATGGCGCAGGCGATGGCGTTCGTTGCGGCGGCGACCGGTGCTGCGGTGGTCATGCAGTTGACACGAGCGGCGTATCTTGGGGTTGGTCTCGGTACGTTCATCGCCGTTCTGCCCTGGGCGGCCCAGCGGGGTTTTGGGGCGTCGGCCTTTCGTCGGCGCCTTCGCGCGGGTGCCCTGGTCGTGGTATTGGTCGCCACCGCGAGCGTAGTGATCGAGCCGGCCGTGATGAGCTCGGCTCCTGTGAGCGCGGTGACCTCGCGTTTGCAGACGAACTTCGGCGGCGACCAATCGCTGCCCGCGTCGGACGACACGATCGCGTACCGCACGCGACTCACCGCGACAATGTTGCAGCGTCTCGGGGATGCGTGGCCGATCGGCTTGGGGTTTCAGCATCCCGGCTATAGGTACTTCGTCGACGTGCCAGCCGGATCGATTCGTAATCCAGACGTCGGCATCATCAACGGCTTGATGCTGCTCGGCGTCGCTGGCAGCCTCGTCTACTACTTTCCAGTGGTGTTTCTGTTTTGGGTGGCACTGCGGCGGTCGCACCTCGACGATTTCAGCGCGGATAGCTGGTTCTGGTTCACGTGTCTCGCATCGACCGTATACGTGTTTGCCACAATCCTCACCCTAGGTACGCTGTTCTACGTCAGCGGCATCGTAATGGTCGGGTTCCTGTTGGGGGCGGCTGCGCGCATGGTTCCGTCGGATGGGTCGCGGAGTGAACACGGGGCTCCGCCTTCCGGGAGTCAGTCTCTGGTCGATCGGACCTCCGCATCTCACGTCGGGGTACCAGGAACGTGACGCTGAGCGACCACCCACAGGCAACATCAGGGAATTTCATGCGCATCGGATTCGTCGTGCCGGCCCTGCACGGTGGGGGGGCGGAGTTCGTCGTCCGACAATGGCGGGATGAACTGGGTCGCCAAGGACACCACGTGACGGTGTACTGCTACGGCCCAGAACTGCGGGTGCCGGATGCATCGCATCGCGGCGACGCGCAATTTCCCTTCCGCTCGCGTCTTGCCCGCGGTATCGGCGTTCCCTTCTGGCTGCGCAGGGTCGCGGCCCGGGACGACCTCGACGTGCTCGTGGGCATGATGACCTTTGCGAACCTCGCCGGGCTCGTCGGGCTCCGCCTAGGCATCGCCTCGCGGGTCCCGTTTGTCATATCGGAGCGGACGATGACGAGTGCCGCTCTGTCTCGCCAAGGTCGGGTGGGAACCGCGAAGCGGCGGTTGGCGAGGTGGCTCTACCCGCAGGCCTCCGGCGTCGTCGCGATCTCGCATCCAGTGGCCGCAGATCTCCTTGGCGGGTACGGGCTGGACGCGAAGCAGATCGCCGTCGTCCCGAACCCGGTTGTCGGGGCAAACTGTGGCGCGGACCTGGGTAAGCGGTGCGCCCCGTTCACACGGCGGCCGTTTCATCTGGTCTTCGTCGGACGGCTTGTGGACGTCAAACGCCCGGCGATGTTCGTGGAGACAGTTGAGCTGCTCCAGCGAGAAGGCCACGAGGTGCGTGGCACGGTGATTGGCGACGGCCCAGCCCGTGGGGCGCTCGTGAGGCGAGTAGACGAGTTGGCGGCTCCGGTCGACTTTGTCGGGTGGAAGGAGCCCTGGTGGGCGGCGGTTCCAGACGCGACCTGCCTCGTTCTGCCGTCGACGCTCGAGGGCTTCGGGAACGTTCTTGTCGAGGCGGCCGCACGCGGGATTCCGAGCGTTGCGTTCTCGTCGGCGCTTGGTGTCGCTGATGCGGTGGTCCCGGGAGTCACGGGCGAGCTCGTTACTGGGCACTCCACCGCGGACCTCGCTCGGGGCGTGCTTCGCGCAACAGTGATCGACGACGACGCGGTTGGTCCCGCACGGCGCAAATGGTTGGAACGCTTCTCGGTCGAGTCCAGTACCGGTACCTTGGTCGACGCGCTTCATGAGTTCCATGGCCGACGTTGAAACGGGAGCGACGCTGAGTGTCGTCTTCGTGAGCTACAACTCTGCGGAGATCATCGACCGAGCGATCGCGGCGGTACGAGCGCATCTGCCCGACGCCGAGGTGATCGTGGTAGACAACGCATCGACGGATGCGACGCGCGACATCGTCGCCCGGGCGAGTACGGGAGTCACCCTGATCCAGGGTCACGGCAACGTGGGGTTTGGCACGGGGGCGAACATCGGATTCGCGGCGGCCACCGGCTCGTTGGTGTTGCTCCTGAACCCGGATTCGATCGTGACGGCCGTTGATCGGCGCGTCTTGGCTGATCTGGCGGCTCGAAGCGGCAATCAGAGCGTAGGGCTCTTGGGATGCCGCATGTCGGCGCGCCCTCACGAACATGGGACGTACCTGATCTCGCGTCTTCCGAGTTCGCGCCGGCGGCTCTGGCGGTACTTCCTGAGAGGGTACCTCACGCCGCGAGAGATCTCGTGGCCACAGATGCGGGCTCTGCCGCGGCGTGGTCCGATGTGGGTGTCTGGCGCCGCTCTGCTCGCTCGTCGCGAAGATCTTCTTCGCGTCGGAGGCTTCGATGAACGGTTCTTCCTGTACGGCGAGGACCGCGACCTGTCTCGACGCTGCGGACAACGCGGGATTCCCGTCGGTACGACGACCGCGGTCACCGTCGACCATGCTGGTGGGGCGTCGTCGAGCGGGGTGAGCGACGTCAAGCACTTGACGTGGGGCCTACTCTCGATTCTGCAGTTTGAGGCCTACTCCAATGATCCGGTGTCCCTTACGCGCGTCGCGCTTCGGATCCTCGCGGGAATCGGGGCGCTGACACGGGCGCTTCGGCGGATTCCACTCGTCGGCCGACGGATGGAAAAGCGCGCAGAGACCGTCCGTGCGGTCCAAGCTTCTCTCGTGGGCTTCTCGAACGGGGCTGGCCCGGACGCTTCGTTCTACCCCGATGCAGTCAAGGCCATCGAGGCTGCCCGATCGACCCGGGGCTAGCGTGCGTGCGGGGCGGTGGGAGGCGACGTGGTTGCGTGCCGGACCCGCGACGGGCGAGACGGATTTCGGTCTACGAGATTGCGAGTTCGCGAGCTACAACCGAATCTCGGGGCGATGCGTCGTTCGGCTGACGCGCTGCTGTGCGGCCCAGCCAAGGTGATCGCCGGTGAGTTCGTCCGCGTCGACGACCACCGCGAGGTCGCGGTCGGCGAGGTGATCGGCCACCATGCGCTGATGATCGTCGACGTGCTCCCCTCGCTCCTTGAGCCGCGGAACGAGGACCGGGGCCTTGCCCTGTTGTAGAGCCATCAGGGCCGATCCTGCACCAGCATGCGCGACGATGACGTCGGCCTGGCGGCACTCGTACGCGAGGTCGGCGTAGGACAGGTTCCGGTGGGCGCGTAGGCCGGGACGGTAGCTGGCGCCGAGCTGCCATGTGACCACGGCGCTCTCGGGCACTATCGCGTGTAGTCGGTTGACCAGACGATCGAACTGGTACGGAATTGTGCCGAGCGTCACGAGAACGCGCAGCGGTCGAGCGTCGCGGATCGGCGTACTGGCAGCGAAGTCATCGAAGATCGAACCTATGTAGGGCCACGACTCACTTGCCCAGCTCGGGTATTGGCAGTAGGTCCTCACGCCCGGGACGGCGCGCAGCACCTTCCCTGTCATCGAGGGGCCCGTGCTTCTGGCGACGCTCTCGATGTAGTGGCAGGGGATCCCATGTAGACGGGCGACGGGCATCACCGCTAGAGCAATTCCGGACCCGGTGCTGATGACTCGGGACGGTTTGAACTCCGCAAGGATCTGGCGTGCACGGGCGGCGTTGAGCGCAATCTCGCGAGCTCCTCGCGGCGGTACATACCGCAGGTACTCAACTTGCTGGTTCTGCAGTAGCGAGCGACTCTGCGGCTGGTTGAAGGTGACCCAGAGCACGCGCTCGTCGGCGTGATTCCGTATGCGGGGCCAGAGAGCGTGTAGCTGAGCGAGGTGGCCGCCGGTGCTGGCGACGAGCAAAGTCGACATCGGACAAACGAGCAGAGCTAACGCGCGCCCCGCCCTGCAACAACCGCAGGCAGCGTCAGCAAGAGCAGCTTCACGTCTCCCCAAACGGACCAGTTGTTGACGTACAGGTAGTCGAGCTTGACCATCTCCTCGAACGGCACGGACTTGCGTCCGCTGACCTGCCACAGGCCGGTCAGTCCGGGGGTGATGTCCAGGCGCCCCCGGGCCCAGCCGTTGACGCGCGCATCGTCGCGTACGGAGAGGGGGCGGGGGCCGACCAGGCTCATGTGCCCGACGAGCACGTTCCATAGCTGGGGCAGCTCGTCCAGGCTGGTAGCGCGGAGCAACCGCCCCACCCGCGTGACCCGCGGATCGTCCTCGATCTGCAACCAATTGGGATCGGTGCTGCGGGTCATCAGCCCCTCGAGCAGGGCGTCGGCATCGGGCACCATCGTGCGGAACTTGAGCAGTTGGAAGGTGCGTCCGCCGCGACCGACGCGCTCTTGTCGGAAGAGCACCGGACCCGACGAATCCAGACGCACGGCGATCGCCGTCGCGACGATCAGCGGGGCCAGGATCAGCAGGCCGCCGGCCGCTCCGACGATGTCCAGCGAGCGCTTGAACCCGCGCGACGTGCGCGACAGCATCGGCGGCTGGAGCGAGACCATCGACGCGCCCTGCAACTGGTCGATCGAGGCCCCCATGCCCACGACGTCGAAGTGCTCCGGCAGGACGGTCAGGCTGACGTTGATCTGGCGGCTCCAGTGCAGGAATTCGCCGACGGCCGAGTCGGAGAGCTCGTGCGTCGGCAGCAGCAGCCGGTCGATGTGCTGCGTCGCGACGGCATCGGCGAGGACGCGGAGCGTGGACGCGTCGGCCGTCGGGGATTCGCGATGCCAGTGCGGCGGCAGATCGGCACGGCCGACCAGGGTGGTGTCGCGCCGGCCCGAGAGCGCGCGCTCGACCGCCGCCGACGTCGAGCCGCGCCCGATCATCAGCACGCGCTCGGGGCCGAGTACGCGGGTATGGAGCGCGCGGGCGATCGCCCGAAGCGCCGGGGTCAGGATCAGGGTGAGCACGGCCGCCAGGGCGAACGGCTCGCCGAGTCCGGTTCCGCTGAGCGCGGTGAGCAATATCCAGCTCAGGACGAACGCCACCAACGCCGCATGGAAGAAGCGCGGGATCTCGTCCAACGTCGATGCCGTGACGTACCGCTGCACCCGGGGGTACAGCCCGTAGACGTGCAAGGTGGCGATCCACGCCACCAGCATCAGCGGGATCGCCCACGCCCCGACCGTGTTCGTCCGCGGGAAGTCGAGGGCCACGGCCGACGTGCCGATGGCGATCAGCAGCGCGCTGGCGTCGGCGGTGGCCAACAGCGCTTGACGGACGCGGCCGCGCGCGTAGCGGCGACGGTGCGCGGCGACGCTCGCGTCGAGCGAGACCGATGGTTGCGGCGCGGTCTCGGTGTCGCGCCGCGGCGACGGCGGCGCTGCGCGGCCTGGTTGGCGTACGGCGCCTATTTGGCCGTCGCGGGCGAGTGGGGTCGCAGAGCTACGCTCCGGCGACTGGCGGACTTGAAGTGGCATCGGACTGATCGGTCCAGCGGACTGGCGCCGAGAGTGGTCGAGCGGGAACCAACACGAAGGATAGCGCGGAACTGTCGAAAAAGCGCGCGGAAAACGTCAAAACATGACGCTAGGCGGTCGGTCACTGGTGATGTAGGCTCCGACGTCTGTCTGCGGCTCGGCCGCGGTGACGATCGTGCTGGACCTTTCGCGCGTCTACGAACTATATGTCGATCGCGTATATGCGTTCTTCGCGTACCGCTTGGCCGCTCGGGACGAGGCCGAGGATCTGACCGCGGCCACCTTCGAACGGATCGTCCGCCACGCCGAGCGGTTCGACGAGGCGAAGGGCACGCTGGCGACCTGGGTCTTCTCGATCGCCGAGAACGTGCTGATCGACCATTACCGGTGGCGAGGTCGTAGGGATGAGCAGGCGCTTCCGGCCGATGGCGACGGAGCGGACCGTCAGTTGGTGTGGGACGACGCGCCGTCCGAGGGACTTGCTCCAGAGCTCCAGCGCGCGGTCGAGATGCTCTCGCCTCGTGAGCAGCAGGTGATCGGCCTGCGCTTCGGCGGAGACCTCTCGGGTCGCGAGATCGCGAGCCTGCTCGGCACGAGCGAGGCGAACGCCCATCAGCTCCTGTCGCGGGCGCTCCGCCGGCTGCGGCAGCAGCTCGGTTCGGCTGCGGCCGCTCGGTAGTTATTCGTCATCGAGTGACGTTAATTCGGTGTCGCCGTGGCCAACACCGCGGCGACCACCATGACGAGAGAGCCGCTGGCCACCAACCACACCGAACGACGGCGGAGCGCCCGCTGGAGCAACGCGGTCGTCAGTACGCCATGGACGCGGCGGCGCAGCCGGTTGCTGGGGCGCGGACGCTGCGCGTCGAGCTGCTCCGCGAGCGCCGCGATCTCGGGGTCCATCGGCTCGTCGCTCATCGCAGCAGGCTCGAGTGGGGGTTCAGCCGCCGGGCCTCGCGGAACGCCCGCACCGCCCGTGCGTGATCGCCTTGCGCGGTGGCCACGCGCGCGATCACGAACCAGGGTCGCCAGTCGTCGGGCGTTCGACGGGCCGCCTCGGTGGCGGCGTCCGAGGCGGCGCGCAGGTCGCCCGCCTGCTCGGCGACGATCGCCCGCTGGAGCACAGGGCTGGCCGCGAACGACACCGCGGCGGCGCCGTCGTCCGCGGATCGTGCCGCTGCCGCCAGGTCGCCGCGCGCGGCAGCGTCGCGGCTGGCGTCAACGGCCTGGGGCGCGACGAGCGCCACCGCGAGGACCGCGATCGATCCCACGGCGACGGCCGCGAGCCCGACCGCCTGCACGGCGGCGCGCCACCGAGGCCTGGTGGGCGGCGGGGTCGCGTCCGGACGTTCCCCCCGGCCCAGGGCGACGGCGGCGAGCGTCATCGCCGCGACGACCAGCGCTGTTATCTGCCAGTGCCAGTCGACCAGGACGCCGACCGCGAACGCCGCGACCGGGGGGCCGACGAGCGCGGCATCGCCAAGCTCAGGTCGGCGCCGGATCGCGGCTGCGCCCGCCGCCGCCAGTGGCGCCCCGAGCAGCACGACGAAGAGCAGCGCCCCGATCGCCCCCGTCTCGGCGAGCAGCTCGAAGAACTGGGAGTGGGCGTTGCGGACGAACCCGGCGTCCTCGCGTCGCGGGTTCCACCAGGACTCCCACGACCCGAGTCCGATGCCCTGCAGGGGATGGGCTTCGAACGCGTCGGTCGCGGCCGTCCACATCTCGTACCGGCCGTTGCTGCTGATGCTGCCGAGGCGGGCGGCAGAGTTGCGCTCGTCGACGTTGACCGTCGCCGAAACGGGCTCTTGGAAGCGGGCCCACCCGTCTTGCACCCGATCTGGGACATCGATGGCGATCCCGACAGCGATCGCCGCAACGGCGCAAGCGGCCACCAGTGCGAGGAATCCCCGACGCGACGCGCGCGGAATCCGCGGCGTCCAGTGGGCCGCGTCGGCCGAAGCCAAGCCGCTCTGGACGAGGAACGTGCCGAGGGAGGCGAGCACGGCGACCACCAACGTCCGGCGACCGGCGTCGGTCTGGGCCGCGCCCCCGAGGACGTCCGTCAGCGCATCCGATCCCAGGCCGATCTTCAGGACGATCGCGCTGGCGATCGCCGGGGCGATCAGCGTGCGGATCAGCACCGGTCGGGGCGCGATCAGCGCTACGGCGGCGAGCAGGCCGACGGCGAGCGCCAGGATCCCTCCCCGCGACAACGTGTACGCCAGGCCCAGGGCCAGCAACGGGACCGGTGCGACGGCCAGGCCCGACAGCCACGGGCTGCGGGCGCGGGTCGCCAGCGCCAGGCCGAGGGGGATCGCCATCGCGGCAGCCGCCGCGATCGTGTTCCAGTAGTTCAGCGGCCACGACAGGCGGGTGCGTGTCGACGGCAGGAAGGCCCCCGTCTCGGCAGCGCCGGGGACGAGCCCGGGGCTGAGCCGCGACAGGACCGCGGCGCCGACCACGATGCTCAGTCCGGCGAGGACGCCCCCGGCCAGCGCACGGCCCTGCCCCGCGCGTACCGCGCTCAGGCCCAGCAGCAGGCTGCCGCCCGCGACGATCGCCCGCGACACCTCGGTCAAACCGCGTTCGGGGTCGGCGCTCCAGGTCAGCGAGACGCCGCCCCAGAGCGAGAGCAGCGTGATCGCGGCCAGGGCGACCCAGCCGACCGTGGTCGGACGGGGACGCGGGATCGCGCCCGTCAAGATGCCCACCAGGAGCAGCCACCACAGCGCGACGCCGTAGCCCGCCACGACCTGCACCGGGTAGCCGCCCTGGCTGAACCCGAGAAGGACGACCGGGCCCGCGCCGGCCGCCACCGCGCCGAGCGGCGGCGCCAAGCGTCCGAGCGACTCCAAGGCGCGCGGGGGCGCCGTGGAGGTGGCGGTGGAGACGACGGGCATCAGGGCCTTATACGTCGGGTCTGTCAGAAACCTGACAGCCGGCGCGTATACCCGGGCGTGAGAGTGCCTCGTCGGACGTCCGTACTGCTGCTGCTCGGCGGTCTGTGGCTGAGCGGCGTGTCGTCGGCGACCGCGCAGAGCGGTCCGTCGGAGGCGCCGCCGGGCAACTCGGCGGTCGACCAGTACCGCGAATCGCTGCCGCCGTCGTCGGGCGAGCGCCGCTCCCTGGACCGTGACGACCGCGAGGCGCTGCGGCGCCAGGGTCAGGACGGCCGCGCGCTGGCGTCGGTGCTGGAGCGCAACGGGGGCGTGCCGCGCGCCGCCGCCGAGGCGACGGCCGATTCGACGCCGGACCGCGATCGCGCCCCGGGTTCCGACGGCCGCCGCGGCGGCTCGAGCGGGGCGTCAGGCCGCGATCGGGCGGAAGGTTCCGCCGCGGACGCGAGCGAACAGCCGGCGGAAGACCGTCGCTCGGGGTCCGTGGCCCCGGCCGCCGCGGCCAGCACGGTCGGGCCGGTTCCCGTCTGGGCGATGCTCGCCGCCGCCGGATTGCTGGTCGGCGTCGGGCTGGTCGTTCGTACGCGGCTGACTCCGTGACCGTGCCGCGGTTCACGGGCCGGGCGTGGGCGGCGTCCCCGGTCGGGATGCTCGCGATCACGCTGCTGTTGACGGTGGTGGCGCTGGGCACGATGTCGTCGAAGGCCTCGGCGCGCTCGGGCGCGCTGACCACCGGGTTCATGGAGAACGGCGCGTTCGGTGGTGCGGACCGCGGACTCTGGTTCGATCGGTCGGTCGACGTCGGCGCCGGGACGGCGCGGATCAACCTGGCGTGGGACACCGTTGCCCCGGTGGCTCCGCCCGCGAGCAGCGCCGCGGACCCCGCCTGGCCCGGCTACCTCTTCGCGTCCGTCGATGCCCAGATCCAGGCCGCGATCGTCGCGGGACTGCGCCCGATCCTCAACGTTTCGCGTGCTCCGACCTGGGCCGAGGCTCCCGGTCGGCCTGGCGGTATCGGTCGCGGGAGCTGGAAGCCCGACGTCGGCGCCTACGGTCGATTCGTCTCCGCCGTCGCTCGGCGCTACTCGGGGACGTTCGTCGACCCGGTGAGCGGGCAGAAGCTGCCGCGGATCACGCGGTTCCAGCTCTGGAACGAGCCCAACCTGGACACGTACCTGGCCCCCCAGTGGGAGCGAGGGCGACCGTTCGCCCCGGGGCGCTTCCGCGAGCTCGTCAACGCCGGCTACCGGTCGATCAAGGCGGTCCAGTCGAAGGCGACCGTGGCCGCGGCGGGATTGGCCCCGTTCGGTGACCACCGGACGACCAGCGGCAAGCGGATGCCGCCGATCGCGTTCCTGCGCTCGATGCTCTGCCTGGACCGCGAGCTGCGGCGTAGCTGCCGGCAGCGCACCACGGTCGATGTGGTCGCTCACCACCCCTACGCGATCCGCGAGCCGTCGAGCCCCGCGCTCAACGACGACGACGCCACCGTGCCGGACCTCGGCAAGGTCACCCGGGTGGTGCGCGCCGCGCGGAAGGCCCGGACCGTCGGCCCCAAGACGCCCAAGCTCTGGGTGACCGAGGTCTCGTACGACTCCTCTCCGCCCGACCCGAACGGGGTACCGACCGCACGCCTTTCGCGCTGGATCGCGGAGCTGCTGTGGCGGGTCTGGGACCAGGGCGCCGACACGGTGATCTGGTACCTGCTCCGCGACGCCGCGCCGACCCCGAGCTACGACGCGACCTACCAATCGGGGATGTACCTGCTCGACGGGACCCGCAAGCCCTCGGCGCGGGCGTTTCGCTTTCCGCTGGTGGTGACGGCCAGGCGCCGCGACCGGTTGCACGTCTGGTGGCGCTCGCCGCGGTCCGGACGGGTGGCGATCCAGGTCCGACAGGGCAACCGCTGGCGGACGGTGCGTCGCGTGCGGACCCGGACCGGCGGGGTCGGACGGACCACCGTTCCGGCCGCCAGGACCCGCAGCGTGCGGGCCGTCGTCGGGGGCGAGTCCAGCTACGCCTGGAGCGGATCGCCCGCGTCCAAGGTCCGGCGCTGAGGGCGGGCGCCGATCGCTGGGCGTTTCGGGCACGTCCTCCTGACGTCGTCCGTCAGAAGTCTCCCTGACGTGGTTTGTCAGGGTTTGTCAGGAATCGGCGTTCCGAGGCGTACACCACACCAACGGGTGCGGTTCGCGCCCCTCGCATTCACCCGAACAGGAGTCCCCGTGCAGAAGAAGTTCACGGCCGCAGCCGCGGTCGTCACCCTCGGCGCGACGTTCGCCGTCGTCGGCGGCAGCGCCGCCACCGCCGCTGTCGTCTGCCCACCCGGCGCGACGAGCCTCGCGTACTGCACCGTCATCCCGGATCCGCCCCCGCCGCCGCCGCCGGCCCCGCCGGAGGACATCGTCCTGCCGCCCGACGGCGGCGGCGGGCCGGTGCCGATCGACGCGACCCAGGGGCCCGTCGAGGTCAAGGGCGCGGGGAGCAACTACAACCTCGTGGTCCAGGGTGAGAACCCGGTGACGATCGAGCTCGAAGGCGGCGGCAACCGGATCACCGCGAGCGGCGCCGGCAGCTCCGTCACCCTCGGTGGCGACAACAACCGCGTCACGCTCTCGGGCGACCGCGCCCGGGTCACGCTGTCGGGTGGCGGCGGCAACACGGTGCGGGTGACCGGCGACAGGCCCGTGGTGCGCGCCGACGGCGCCGCCAACCGGGTCACGCTCGGCGACGGTGGCGGCACGGTCACCGCCGCCGGCCCCAACCAGATCGTGCGCGGCGGCAGCGGGCGCGACCGGGTCTCGGTCGGCGCCGGCAGCAACGTCCGCGCCGGTGGCGGCAGCGACACGGTGACCGTGCGCACCGCCGCGACGTCGCGGGCGGACAAGAAGGACAAGAAGTCGAAGAAGATCAAGATCAAGACCACCAAGGTCGACGCCGGGGCCGGCAACGACAAGATCACGGTGCGGATCAAGACCAAGGCCGTGATCAAGGGCGGATCCGGCAACGACGTCCTCCGCGGCGGTACCGGCCGCGGGACCTCGATCGACGGCGGCGCGGGCAACGACCGGATCATCGCCGGCAAGGTCGCGACCCGGATCAAGGGCGGATCGGGCAACGACCGGATCTCGTCGCGCAACGGCAAGACCGACACGATCGACGGCGGACCGGGCCGCGACTCGGCCACGGTCGACCGTCGCGACAAGGTCAAGAACGTCGAGCGGGTCAGCCGCCGCTAGCGCCGTTACGTTCCGGTCCGCGGCCGCTCGGCGGCCCGGACCGGGACGGGACGCAGCACGGAGTTCGGGATTACCGCCAGAGCGGTGGGTATTCTCGAGAACCATTCACATAGGTTCAACTCTCGTGTACAGTGGACACATGTGTTCCCTGGGTACGCAGACGGACGGAGGCGGCAGCGCCAAGAGCGAGGATCTGCTCGAGCGGATCCTCCGCGAGTTCGACGAGCACTGCGGTCAGCTCGAGCCGATGGCCGACGAGTACAAGCGCGTGATGGCGGCGCGCGAGGCGCTGGCGGCCGGTATGGCGTCGCAGGTCAATCCGGAACCTCGTCCGCCGCGGCGGGTCCGGCCGTCGAGACGGCGTCGGCCCGACGACGGGGAACTGCTCGAGGCGGTCTACGAGCAGGTGCGACGGTACCCCGGAGTGACGCCCGCGCAGCTCGCCCAGGTGCTTGGGTACTCGTCCGGCGAGCGTGCCCGGCTGGTGATCCGCCCGCTGTCCCGGCTGCACCGGCTGGGGCGGATCGAGCGCGACGGCGAGGGCTTCCGCGTTGCCGAGGGCGCGTAACCCGGTGGCGATCACCGCAGCGGTCCACGCTTGTCCCCCGGTGACGGCTGCGTCACACTGCCCGGAGGCCCTGTTTCTGACGGCGGTCTCCGTTCCGGGTAAGTAGATGAGCTCTGAGTTCGACGCCAACGACGACGCGGCCGCCGGGGAACCCACCGACGGTCTCAGCCTGCGCGCGCTCGAGGACCAGATCAACGAGCGCATGTCGAAGCTCTACGGCGCGGCGGAGGAGTACTACAAGCTGCAGGTCCTGCTCGACACGATCGACGGGCGCGACGTCCTGCCCGTGCCCGACTACCTGGTCGGCCGCGTGGCCGAGCCGTCGCTCCCGGACGAGCAGCGCCGGCGGCAGGCGCGGGAGCGCGCCGTCCAGCGGATGGGGCTCGTCGCGCCGCGGCGGCGGCGCTAGGCCCGCGAGGCGGTGGCCGCCGCCCGGACCTGATCGCCGACGACCAGCGCGCGGTCGGCGTCGTAGGTCAGCAGGGCCGCGGCGTCGTCCGGCGTCAGCCAGCGCAGCTCGTCGACCTCGTCGTTCGCGACGAACGCGCCGCCGCTGACGCGCATCAGCCAGTACCGCACCAGCTTCGGCCGGCCGTGGTGGTCGTGGTAGCGGACCGGGGGCAGCTCGTCCGCCAGCTCGACGGTGAAGCCGGTCTCCTCGTGCAGCTCGCGGGTCGCGGCCTGCTCGAAGCTCTCCCCGGGATCGAGCTTGCCCTTGGGGATCGACCAGTCCTCGCGGTGGGGGCGGTGGACCACGGCGACCGCGCCGTCGCGCACCATCACGCCGCCGGCCGCGTGGACCTCGTCGGTCGTGGCCGGGGGGACGGCGTCCGGGGAGCTCGACATGCCGGCAACGGTACCGCGGTGAGCCGTACTCGCCTACGCCGGTCGGCGACCGTGGGTACGGCCGCGGATCCGGCGGTCAGCTCGCGTCGGGCTCGTCGACGTCCTGGTCGGCGCGCGCCCGCTTCGTGGCCTCGCGCATCTCGAACAGGTCGGTCGTCCACGATCCGACCTCGCGGGTCACGTCGCGGACGGCGCCGGTCAGGATCGTGGCGATCCGGCCGACGTGGGTCGCGCCCGATTCGACGACCTCCTGCACGAGGTCCTTGCGGGATTCCAGGGGGCCAGGCATGGGACGAATCCTACTCGGGGTCGCAGCGATCGTCGATCGGGCGGTCGCGGAGCCGCCGACCCTACGCCACCATCGAGCGGACGCGGCGGCCGGCGGCGGCGCGCAGGGGGCCGGTGACCACGCGGCCGACGCGGACGCCGTCGCGCACGGCCCGGACCGCCATCCGCAGCGGGGCCGGGGCGCCCTTGCTGTCGATGTACTGCTGGGCCTCGGCGTCGGTCGGGAGCGACAGGCGCGCGATCTTGCGGAAGACCGTGAACAGCTGGTACGGCAGCGGCCCTGCGTTGTACTCCAGGCCGTAGCGCTCGCAGGCGTCCTTGACCTCATCCGAGATCTCGGCGTACCGGTGCGCCGGGATGTCCGGGAAGAGATGGTGCTCGATCTGGAAGCTGAGGTTGCCCGACATGATGTGGAACAGCTTGCCGCCGGTCAGGTTCGACGACCCGAGGAGCTGCCGGACGTACCAGCCGCCGCGCGTCTCGTTCTCGGTCTCCTCGACCGTGAACTCCTCGGTGCCGTCCGGGAAGTGCCCGCAGAAGATGATCGAGAAGGTCCAGAAGTTGCGGACCAGGTTGGCGACGACGTTGGCCGACAGGGTCGCGGGGAAGAACGGACCGGCCAGCGCGGGGAAGAGCACGTAGTCCTTGAGCACCTGGCCGCGGACCTTCTCGACGATGCCCTTGATCAGCGGCATCTTCGCGTTGAGGTCGAACTGCCCCGTCCGGATGTTCTCCGTCTCCAGGTCGTGCAGCGCCACGCCGTACTCGAAGAACGTGGCCAGCAGGCTCGCGTAGACCAGGTTCCCCAGGTAGTACGGGGTCCACTCCTGGTCCTCGCTCATCCGCAGCACGCCGTAGCCGACGTCGCGATCCTTGCCCACGATGTTCGTGTGGGTGTGGTGCATGTAGTTGTGGCTGTGCCGCCACTGGTCGGCCGGGCAGGCGGTGTCCCACTCGAAGGTGCGGCCGTTGAGCTCATCGTCCTGCATCCAGTCGTACTGACCGTGCATGACGTTGTGGCCGATCTCCATGTTGTCGAGGATCTTCGACGCGGAGAGCGCGGCCACGGAGCCGAGCCAGGCCGGGGGCAGGAAGGCGAACTCGCCGAGCACGCGGCCGGCGATCTCCAGCCGGCGCTGGGCCTTGATGATCCGGCGGATGTAGTTCGCGTCGCGCTCGCCGAGCTGGTCCAGCACCCGGGCGCGGATCGCCTCCATCTCGGCGCCGAACGCGTCCAGGTCGGCCTGGCTCAGGTGGGGCACGGCGCGCAGCGGGCCGGGGCGCTGGTCGGCGTCCGGGGTCGCGTCGGCGGGGGTGGCCTCGAACGCGGTCTCGGGGGCCCGCGGCGAGAGCGGCTTGTCGGACTTCGGGACGGCGACGGCGTCGTCGAGCTGCGTCTCGTCGAAATCGGGAACGGGGGGAACGGCGGTCGGGGTGCTCATGGTGGTGCTCCTCGGTACGTCGCGTTGAAATCGGAGTGCGGTCGCGGAGGGCGCGGGGTCGCAGAAATCGGGTGGCGCGGCGAAGGCAGGGGCGAACCCGGACTTCTCGGCCGTGTCTTCGATCGTGACGCTCGGCACGTCGTGGTCCGAGCGGGGTGACTGGGGTCCCGGGGTGGGGCTAGCCGGTGTCTTCGCCCGGGTAGGGCGAAGGGGCGGCCGACGCGCCGTCGGGTGGCCGGTCTCGCCGGCCGGGCGGTCTACAGGTCAAGGCTCACGTCTCCTACGGGCGATGCCACGCAGATCCGGACTTCCTCGCCGGGCGTGCCGTAGATCTCGCCGGTCAGCGTGTCGCGGACCTGGCCCTGCTCGAGTCGGCACTTGCAGGTCAGGCAGATGCCCATCCGGCAGCCGTGGGTCGGCGTCAGTCCGGCGCCCTCGGCCTGCTCCAGCAGCGGCCGGTCCGTGGCGTCGACGGTCGCGCCGCTGCGGGTGAACGTCACCGAGCCGAGCAGATCGGGATCGGTGGCCGGCAGCTCGGGCGGCGCGAAGTGCTCGTAGCGCAGCGGCGTCTTCAGCTCGCGCTCGTCCCAGAGCGTGCGGACCGCTTCGACCAGGCC
>JADKLW010000311.1_pt1 | contig 22547 bp, 20 predicted proteins | sample 8641881 | NCBI WGS metagenome assembly JADKLW01 (sample SAMN16272185, study PRJNA661076) | feces metagenome | isolation source: fecal sample from diarrhoea affected cattle B | host: Bos taurus | place: South Africa: Lokaleng Village, Mahikeng | collected 2019-09 | reverse complement strand
TTGGTGGGCCCACCAGGACTCGAACCTGGAACCAGACCGTTATGAGCGGTCGGCTCTAACCATTGAGCTATAGGCCCTCACCTGCCTCTTAGGCAGGGTGATGCGGACTGGCAAGAGGCAAGTGGCGCGGTTGGGGCCTCGTGCGAAGATCGATTTTTGTTCGAGTAACGCCCATTCCGCTATACACCCATACACGAGGCGCAAAGGGGCAGGACCGATCATGCGTGAAGGCGACATCATCAATGGCCTGGTCAAGGGCCTTTCGGTCATCGAGTGCTTCGATGAGGAACATGCCAGCCAGTCCATCACCGACGTCGCCAATCGCACCGGCCTCGAGCGGGCTACTGCACGCCGTTGCCTGCTGACGCTGACGCGTCTGGGATATGCCAGCTACGACGGCAAGTTCTTTCGCCTCACCCCGCGCGTGCTCAATCTGGGTCACTCCTATCTCGCCGCTACGCCCTTGCCGCGCCTGATCCAGCCATTCCTCGAAGATCTCTCCGCCCAGATCAACGAAAGCTCCTCGGCAGCCATCCTCGACAACACCGAGATCCTCTACATCGCCCGCGCCTCCTATCGCCGCGTCATGTCTATCAATCTGGGCGCCGGCGCGCGCCTGCCGGCCTATTGCACCTCGATGGGCCGCATCATGCTCGCCGCCATTCCGCCCGCTGCCGCCCGCAACGTGCTCAATAGCTCCGAGTTGATCGCCTACACCGCCAAGACCAAGGCCGATCTCGAATCGCTCACCACCGAACTGGCCGTTGTCGCGGCGCAGGGCTTTGCTGTGATCGATGAGGAACTCGAGCTCGGCCTCTGCTCGATCGCAGTGCCCCTGTTCAACGCTCAAGGCCAGACGGTGGCCGCGCTGAATGTCGGTGCTCATTCAGCCCGCGCCTCCACTTCCCACATGATCGCCAATTTCCTGCCGCTGATGCGCAAGGTCCAGGCGGAAGTACGGCCGCTGCTCCGCTAGCCCGTCAGGCAGGAAGACACACGGACTGTCATCTTCGTCGTACAGCACGATGGGCCTTAGCCGGCGTTGCCGCGATGCAATCGCGAAATACCCGTATATTCAACGCTCTATGCTGTCACGAACCCGTCACGCAACCGCAATAAAACTGTCGCGCACCCCTCCTATGGTCCCCCTCGTCAAGGGCGGCACCGGGGACGAACACTCGGATCGGCTGGCCAGGTTGAACTGAATTCCGAAAAGGAAATCCCCATGAAGTCTGCAATTTTCGCCAGCGCCGCCGTGCTCGCGCTCGCCGCGTTCAGTCCGAGCGCTGCTCTTGCCCAGTCGCGTGACACCATCCAGATCGCCGGCTCGTCCACCGTCCTGCCTTTCGCCTCGATCGTTGCCGAGGAATTCGGCGCCACCTTCCCCGAGTTCAACACCCCTGTCGTTGGCTCCGGCGGCACTGGCGGCGGCTTCCGTCAGTTCTGCGAAGGCGTTGGCGAGAACACCATCGACATTGCCAATGCATCGCGCGCTATCAAGGATAGCGAGCGCGAAGCCTGCATCGCCGCCGGTGTTACCGACATCCGCGAAATCCAGTTCGGCTTCGACGGTATCGTCTTCGCCTCGTCGTCCGAGGGTGCCGACTTCGCGCTGACGCCCGAGCACGTCTACAAGGCCATCGCTGCCAAGGTGCCGGTGGACGGCGCTCTCGTCGACAATCCCTACACCACCTGGGACCAGGTTGACGCTTCCCTGCCGAACCAGCCGATCGCCCTGGCCATCCCGGGCTCCAACCATGGTACCCGCGAAGTCTTCCAGGAGAAGGTGATCGCCGTGGGCGCCGAGGCCGTGGGCCTCCCTGAAGGCCTCTCCGAGGAAGAAGCCGAAGCCGCTGTCACAACCTTCCGTCAGGACGTGGTTGTCGAAATCGCTGGTGATTACACCGAAACGCTGGCGCGCCTGACCGCTGACAAGAACACCGTCGGCGTTTTCGGTCTCTCCTTCTATGACCAGAACCGCGACACGCTCAAGGTTGCCACTGTCGACGGCGTCACGCCCTCGCTGGAGACCGTTGCTGCCGGCGAATATCCGGTCAGCCGCCCGCTGTTCTTCTACGTCAAGGGTCAGCATATCGGCGTCATCCCTGGCCTGGCCGAATTCACCGAGTACTTCCTTTCCGAAGGTGTCTCGGGCAATGGCGGCATTCTCGAAGCCGCTGGCCTCATTCCGCAGCCGGCCGAAACGACCGCCGAAGTTCTCGCTGCCTTCCAGCAGTAAGTATCCCAGCGGGCCGCAGCAATTGCGGCCCGCGATCATCCAGGACCGATCGAGGACGCCTGACACATGAACACTTTCATCGTCGCCGGCCTTCTCCTTGTCCTGCTGGGTGTCGCCTATCAACTGGGCTGGTCAAGGAGCCGCGCTCTTGCCACGCCCAACGGCCAGCGCGTTCATTCGCGCGGTCAATATCACGGCGCGCTGGTTGCCCTCTGGACCCTGGTGCCTGTCGTCCTCTTCCTGGCCATATGGGCATTTTTTTCTCCCGCCGTAACGCGCTGGTTCGCCGTATCCCAGATCCCGGTCGACATCCTGACCAGCCTTGACCAGATCGGGCTTAACCAGCAGCTTCAGCGCATCCGTGATCTCGCTTCCGGCTTCGGCGTTCCCGGCGAGTTGCAGCCCTTCGAGCAGGCCGCCGGCGAGAACCTCGCTCGCTTTCAGCTGCTCTCCTTTCTCATCATGATCGCCGCAGCGGCAGGCCTCGGCGTTCTCGGCCTGTGGTTTGCCAAGCGCCGCATCTCCGCCCGATTGCGCGCCCGCAACGAGGTGGAACGCGCCATTGCTTGGGCGCTGATCGCCTGCTCGGCCGTCGCCATCCTGACTACGCTGGGCATCGTGGCTTCGCTGGTCACAGAAGCCTTCCGCTTTTTCGGCTACATCAATCCGCTCGACTTCTTCTTCGGCACCGTCTGGGCCCCCAAGTTCTCATCCACAGGCACTGGCGATGCGGGGCACTACGGCCTTCTGCCGCTGCTGGCTGGCACGCTGATGATTTCGGCCATTGCCATGCTGGTCGCGGTGCCCGTAGGGCTCATGGCCGCCATCTATCTCAATCAGTACGCACATCCAGCCCTGCGCCGGGTGGTCAAGCCGATCATCGAAATTCTCGCCGGCATCCCGACCATCGTCTACGGCTTCTTCGCCTTGGTGACGGTCGGTCCTTTCCTGCGCGATTTCGGCGCGGCGATAGGCGTGCCCATCAGCGCCACCAGCGCCCTGACCGCTGGTCTCGTCATGGGCGTGATGATCATTCCATTCATTTCCTCACTCTCCGATGACATCCTCAACCAGGTCCCGCTCAGCCTGCGCGATGGTGCCTATGGCCTGGGCGCCACCCAGTCCGAGACCATCCGCAACGTGCTGCTGCCCGCGGCATTGCCGGGTATTGTCGGCGCCTTCCTGCTCGCGGTCAGCCGCGCCATCGGCGAAACCATGATCGTGGTTCTGGCGGCCGGCAACGCCCCCATCCTGCGCGGCAATCCGCTCGAGCCCGTCTCGACCATCACCGTTTCCATCGTCAATCAGCTGACCGGCGATACCGACTTCACCGGCCCGCAATCGCTTGTCGCTTTTGCGCTGGGCCTGACACTCTTCATCATGACGCTGTGCCTCAACATCGTCGCTCTCTACATCGTCCGCCGCTTCCGGGAGCAGTACGAATGACCGACGCCACCCTCGTCTCCGCGGCAGAGCGCCGCCAGCGCGTGCGGGCCGGTCTGGCACGTCGCCACCTGGGCGAACGCCTGTTCCGTGGCTTTGGCTTGTTTGCCATCGTCTTGGCGCTGGGCTTTGTCGCACTGCTCTTCACGGACGTACTGCGCAAGGGTATCCCGGCCTTCAGCCAGTCCAGTATTCGCCTGGAAGTCACCTTCGATCCCGAACTGCTCAAGATCGAGCCCGCGCCCGAGCGCGCTGTCGGTCAATCCGACGCTGATTTCCGTGCCGCCCGCTTTGCCTGGGAGCGCAAGGTGGCCATGCTCAACTGGAACAATGTGATCGAGGCAGCACTACGCAAGGCGGCTCCCGTGGGCTTTGAAATCGACAGTCGCCAGATCCTGACCATTCCCGAAACCAACGCCCGCCACCAGGTTCGCGAAATCTTCGTTGCCGATCCGAGCCTGCTTGGACAATCGGCAACCGTTGACCTGCTCGCCTCCGCCAACACGGATAATTGGGTCAAGGGCAACATCGACCGCGAACTGGGCGATACGCAGCAACAGTTGGCCGCCCCTGCCCGCGCGCTTATTGACGTTTTCGAAGAGAATGGCACGATTTCCCAAGGCTTTGCCTGGTCGCTGTTCACCAATGTGGACAGCCGGTCTGCCCCCGCCTCGGCCGGCCTGCTGGGCGCCCTCATGGGCACATTCTGGATGATGCTGATCGTGATCGTGCTGGCCGTGCCGCTTGGGGTCGGCAGTGCTATCTACCTTGAGGAATTTGCACCCAGGTCACGCCTTACCGACCTCATCGAGGTAAACATCAACAATCTTGCGGCAGTGCCCTCGATCGTCTTCGGCCTGCTGGGCGCGGCGGTTTTCATCAACTGGTTCCGCCTGCCCCTGTCCGCCCCGCTGGCCGGCGGTTTGGTACTAACGCTGATGACGCTGCCCACCATCATCATTGCCACCCGCGCGGCCCTGAAAGGCGTATCGCCCGCGCTGCGCCAGGCGGCGCTGGGCATGGGCGCATCTAGGACGCAGATGGTCTTTCACCATGTCCTGCCGGTTACCTTCCCCTCGATCCTCACCGCCACCATTATCGGCGTGGCCCAGGCCATGGGCGAAACCGCTCCGCTCCTCCTCATCGGCATGAATGCCTTTGTCGCCTCGGTACCCGGCAGCCCTATCGAACAGGCAACTGCCCTCCCGGTCCAGATATTCCTGTGGCAGGGCAACGAGAACCGCAACTTCTTCGAGCCGCGCACCTCCGCCGCAATCATGGTGCTGCTCGCCTTCATGATCACCCTCAATGCCATCGCGATCTTCCTGCGGTCCAGGCTTGAAAAGCGCGCCTAAGGAGCCACAGAATGGATATTCTTGCCGGCAAGGCCAAGCCCACCACCAAATCCCTCAGCGCCAACCTGGATCCCCTGGACATGGTCGAGCCCGACATTCGCCTGACAGCCCGCGACGTCACCGTGCACTATGGCGCCAAGCAGGCGCTGCACGGCATTTCCATCGATATCCCCGATCGCGCGGTCACCTCCTTCATCGGTCCCTCGGGATGTGGCAAGTCCACCTTCCTGCGCTGCATCAATCGGATGAACGATACGATCGAGGGCGCCAAGGTTGGGGGCACCATCCTGCTCGACGGCGAGGACATCTACGATCCAAGCCTCGACGTGGTGGAATTGCGCGCCCGGATCGGCATGGTCTTCCAGAAGCCCAATCCCTTCCCCAAGTCCATCTACGAGAACGTCGCCTACGGCCCCCGAATCCATGGCCTGGCGCGCAACAAGACCGATCTTGATGAGATCGTGATCGGCTCCCTGCGCAAGGCCGGTCTCTTCAATGAGGTCAAGGACCGGCTCAATGAGCCAGGCACGGGCCTCTCCGGCGGGCAGCAACAACGTCTGTGCATTGCCCGCGCCATGGCTGTCGGACCCGAAGTCATCCTGATGGACGAACCCTGCTCGGCGCTGGACCCCATTGCGACCGCCATCATCGAGGAACTGATCGACGAACTGCGGGAGAATTTCACTATCGTGATTGTCACCCACTCCATGCAGCAGGCGGCGCGGGTCTCCCAGAAGACGGCCTTCTTCCACCTGGGCAATCTGATCGAGGAAGGTGTCACCGAGGACATCTTCACCAATCCGGTTCACAAGCAAACGCAGGACTACATCATGGGCCGCATCGGCTGACGCCGACGTCTCCAGAGGAAAATACCCAATGTCCCCCACTGGTCCCGACCACATCGTTACCGCCTATAGCGACGAGTTGACCCAACTGGCCCAATCCATCGCCGAAATGGGCGGTCAGGTCGAGGTCGCCATCGAGAATGGCACCAAGGCGCTGCTCAAGCTCGACCGCGAACTGGCCGACGTCACCATCATTGCCGACCAGCGCATTGACGACATGGAGCGCAAGATCGATGACATGGCCGTTTCCATGATCGCCCGGCGCCAACCGATGGCATCGGACCTGCGCGCCATCATCACCGCAATCCACGTGTCCTCCGACCTTGAGCGCGTCGGCGACATGGCCAAGCAACTGGCTCGTCGCTCGCTCAAGCTTGAGGGCCTCAACCTGCAGCCCACCTTCTATAACGGGGTCAAGAACATGACGGCCTTGGTGCTCCGCCAGATCAAGGAAGCCCTCGACGCCTATTCGAGTCGCGACGCTGCCCGAGCGATCGAAGTGTGCAACCGCGACGACGAGGTCGATGCCATGTACACGTCCCTGTTCCGCGAGTTGCTGACCTACATGATGGAAGATCCGCGCAACATCACGCCCTGCACGCATCTGCTGTTCTGCGCCAAGAACCTCGAGCGCATCGGCGATCACGCTACCAATATCGCCGAGCGCGCCTATTACCTGCAGACCGGCAAGCAGCTCACCAGCGACGTCCAGGAACTGCACCGAACGCAAATCAAACCCTGATCCGGTCATCGCCTCTGCATCCGGTGCAAACATCCAGACGGGAGCTCCCCATGCCCGCGACGATTCTCGTTGTCGAAGACGAAGGCGATATCGCCATCCTGTTGCGCTACAATCTCGAGGCCGAAGGCTTCCGCGTGGTCACCGCCGAGACAGGCGACGAAGCCCAGAGCGCCATTCAGGAAAAGCTGCCCGACCTCATCCTGCTTGACTGGATGCTGCCTGAAATCTCCGGCATCGAGCTATGCCGACGCCTGCGCGCTCGCGAGGAAACGGCTCGCGTGCCGATCATCATGCTCACGGCGCGCGGCGAGGAAGAGGAACGTGTTCGGGGTCTCGCGACCGGCGCTGACGACTATGTGGTCAAGCCCTTCTCGGTGCCCGAACTGGTCGCCCGCATCCACGCCCTGCTGCGCCGGGCGAATCCAAACCTGGTCACCGCCGCCCTCAAGGTCGGCGATCTCGAGCTCGACCGCACCACGCACCGGGTTCGCCGTGCCAATCGCGATGTCCATCTCGGCCCCACCGAATACCGCCTGCTCGAATACTTGATGCGCCATCCCGGCCGCGTCTATTCGCGCGAGCAACTGCTCGACGGCGTCTGGGGCAATGACGTCTATGTCGACGAGCGCACCGTAGACGTCCATATCGGTCGGCTCCGCCGCGCCATCAATCGCGGCCGCGAAACCGATCCGATCAGGACCGTCCGCGGCGCCGGCTATGCCTTCGACGAACGCTTCGCCCAACTCGCCTGATCGATTCTAAACCTCGGGCATATCCCGCAGCGGCGTGTCGTCTCGCAGCGGCACTGTCTGCCGTTCGATCATCCTGCGCACCACGGGCGGGCTTTCGCCCCGATGCAGCGCCCGGATCAGTTCGATATTTTGCGCATCGGCCTTGGTCCGCCGCTGGTTGTGGCGCAGATAATCGATCCAGGTCGGCACGTGATAGGCTTCCGTCCATACATCGGGGTGCTCAAGGTCGCGCAGCAACGACCATTGGCGCGCGCCATCGCGGATACGGATATGCCGCCGCTCGGCCATCAGGGCCAGAAACCGTGTAATGTCCTGCTGATCGATCTGGTAGTCGATCATCACCATGATCGGCCCGCTGCGTGGTCGCAGGTCCAGCCTGAGCACAGGCTCGTTGAACGTATCGAGCGGATTGAGGTCGCGCGAATTGAACTGCGGCAGCGGCAGCCGGAAGCCGACCAGCGCACAAAGCAACATGGTCGCACCGGCCAACGCGAGCGCCCCATCTGGCCCCAGCGCATCGGCGCACAAGCCCCAGATCCAGCTGCCTGCCGCCATGCCGCCGAACGTGGCGGTCTGGTACAACGAGAGCGCGCGCCCCACGACCCAGCGTGGTGAGGACAACTGGATCGAGACATTGAACAATGAGAGCGCCAGCACCCAACAGGCCCCGGCCGGGATCAGCGCAATGTGGCTCAGCAGTGGGTCGCGGCTATAGCCCAGCGCCACGCTGCTGGCAGCAAAGCCGATACAGGCCAGCCGCACGATGACTTCATTGCTATAGCGTTCGCGGATGCGGCCATTGATGAAGGCACCCCCGATTGCTCCGAGGCCGAAACAGCCCAGCAAAGTGCCATAGATCAGGGCCCCGCCGTTCTCGAATTCCGCAGCAACGGACGGCAGCAGTGCCAATACCGCGGTGGCCGCCAGGCCGAACAGGAAACCACGAAACAATACTGTGGTGAGGTTGGGAGACAGTGAAACATAGCGGATTCCCGCCCACATGGCGCTGCCGAACCGCTCGCGTGGCAGGGGGTTGGGCACCCGCTCGGGCTTCCACCGGGCCAGCGCAAGGATCAGCGGCACATAGGACACCGCATTGACCGCAAATGCCGCCGCCGCCCCCGCCAGTGCCACGATCAGCCCACCCACGGCCGGGCCGACGCTGCGCATCATGTTGAAGCCCATGGCGTTGAGTGTCACCGCCCCCGGCAGGTCGCCGCGTGGCACGACGTCACCCATCGAGGCCTGCCAGGACGGGTTGAAGAGCGCCGTGCCGCAACCGATCAGGAAGGTGAAGCTCAACAGCAGCCAAGGCGACATCAGTCCAAGATAGGTCAACAGGGCCAGCATTATCGACACCACCATCATGCCGCCCTGGGCAATCAGCATGACGATGCGCCGGTCGAAATTGTCCGCCAAGGCGCCAGCAGCAATGGAGAAAACCATGATGGGCAGCGTCGTCGACGCCTGCACGAGCGCGACCATGTTGTGCGAGTCGGTCAGCGTGGTCATCATCCAGCCGGCACCGACCGATTGGACCAATCCGCCCAGATTGGAAACCAGCGTCGCCAGCCACAGCAGCCGGAATGTCTCATGCCTCAAGGGCGCCAGCAGCGATGGCCTGTCAGACATCTCGCTTCCTTTTCGCTCCCGGGTCTCTACCAGTTCGGCGGAAGGATCCCACAGCCCAATTCGGTCTACCATATGGTGGTTGCAGTTGGAGTGCCATCAAGCGCCCAACGTAACAAAACGCCCCCGGGATTAACCGAGGGCGCAAGAATTGGTCCTGCTGGCGGAGTTAGCCCGCAGCGGTATAGGCCGTCTTCACCACCGTGAAGAATTCGGCGGCGTACTTGCCCTGCTCGCGCGGGCCGTAGCTCGATCCCTTGCGGCCACCGAACGGCACGTGGAAATCCACGCCTGCAGTTGGCACGTTGACCATCACCATGCCGGCTTCGGCATTGCGCTTGAAGTGGGTCGCATACTTCAGCGAGGTGGTCACGATACCGGCAGAGAGGCCGAACTCGGTGTCGTTGGCCGTCGCCAGCGCTTCCTCATAGTCCTTGACCCGGATGACGCTTGCCACCGGCCCAAAAATCTCCTCGCGACTGATGCGCATGGAGTTGGTCGCCTCGGTGAACAGCGTCGGCTGCAGGAAATAACCTTCCGTACCGGCCTTCACGCGTTCGCCACCGGCCACCAGCTTGGCGCCTTCGGACTTGCCGATCTCGATATAGTCCGTGTCCTGCTTGAGCTGGCTCGGATCGACCACCGGGCCGATTTCGGTATTCTTGTCCAGCGCGTCGCCAACCCGCAGGTTGCGCGTCCGCTCCGCCAGCGCCTCGACAAAGGCGTCATGGATGCCCTCGGTGACGATCACGCGCGAACTTGCCGTGCAACGCTGGCCGGTGGAGAAGAATGCAGACTGTGCCACGCTCTCGACCGCCACCTTGAGGTCGGCGTCATCGAGCACGACTGTCGGGTTCTTGCCGCCCATCTCGAGCTGGAACTTGCGACCAACCTCGATGGATGCCGCCGCGACGCGCTTGCCGGTGCCCACCGAACCGGTAAAGCTGATGGCATGGACGTCCTTGCTCTCCAGCATGGCCTGGCCAACGACCGAACCCTTGCCCATGACGAGGTTCAACACGCCCTTTGGCAGCCCCGCGCGCACCAGGATGTCGACGATGGCCCAGGTCGAGCCCGGCACGAGCTCGGCTGGCTTGATCACCACGGTATTGCCGTAGGCCAGGGCCGGCGCGATCTTCCAGGTCGGGATAGCGATCGGGAAATTCCACGGCGTGATGATGCCGATGACCCCGATCGGCTCGCGCGTGATCTCGACACCGACGCCGGGGCGCACCGAAGGCAATACCTCACCTGCGAGCCGCAGCACTTCACCGGCAAAAAAATCGAAAATCTGTGCGGCGCGGGTCACCTCGCCGATACCCTCGGGCAGGGTCTTGCCCTCTTCGCGGCTCAGCAACTCACCCAACTCGGCCTTGCGTGCCAGGATTTCCTGGCTGGCCTTGGTCAGGATGGCATGGCGCTCGAGAATCCCCGAGCGCGACCAGGCCGGAAACGCCGCCTTGGCAGCAGCAATGGCCTGCTTGGTTTCGTCCGCTGTCGCACGGGCATAGAGGCCCACAACTTCGGCCGTGTTGGAGGGGTTGATGTTTTCCACGCCCTCGGAGCCCACCCATTCGCCATTGATCAGGTTCTTGTGCAGTTCAGCCATTTGGAATGCCTTTCGAATGGGTAGTTGGTAATGCGTGCCCTCTTTCAGGCCGCAGCAGATGGTCTCTTTATGGGGTTTTGATCGGCGGCGTCGCAACAAGCGGCTGGTCAACACCCCTGAATGACAGCGCAGTGAGTACCCCACAGCCGCCCCTGTGCGCAACCCGGAAAAGTCATACTTTTGGGTATGAACTGATCTCCACAGCGCCATTCAACTTGAGTTCATCCGTGCCGCAATACTGACGCAATGGATGGGGAGTAGTCCCCTTACCAGTTGATGGAGCCACCCATGCGTCGCCTTCTTGCCCTTGTGCCTTTCGCCCTTGTCGCCGGTCTTTCCCTTCCCGCTTACGCTGGCACGATCAGCATTGAAGGGCGTGGCGAGGTCATGGCGGCGCCCGACATGGCCCAGATCACGTCAGGGGTCACCACCCAGGGCGCCACGGCCCGCGAAGCGCTGGACGCCAACACCGCGGCAATGGCTGAACTGATCGCCGAGCTCAAGGCATCAGGCATTGAGGCCCGTGACATCCAGACCTCCGGCTTTTCGGTCACTCCGAACTATGTCTACACCGACGAGCGGGACGCAAATGGCTATTCCCTGCCGCCCAAGATCAGCGGTTATCAGGTCGGCAATACCGTCACCGTCATCATCCGTCAGCTCGATAACCTGGGCGCCATTCTCGATAAGTCGGTGACCATCGGCGCCAACACCGTCAATGGCGTGAGCTTCTCCGTGGCCGACCCGTCCGCACTTTACGACGAGGCCCGCAAGGCTGCCTTTGCGGACGCCCGGGCAAAGGCCGAACTCTATGCCACCCTTGCCGGCGGCAAGTTGGACGAAATCAACGCAATTTCTGAGAGCCAGGGCTTCAATTCGCCCCAGCCCGTCGCCATGTACGCCATGCGTGCCGAAGCTGCGTCCGCCGATGTGCCTGTCGAAGGCGGCGAACTGGCTTTCACCATCAACGTCAACGTTCAGTGGGAACTGGATAGCGACGCGAAATAACCCCATACCCCTCTCGGGGGGGCTTGGGCGGTGGGGACGATCGGAAATACCGTAGTCACCCGTCCCCACCAACCTTATCCGGCAAGGCCCTCGCGCGAGCGGGGGCCTTGTTCTATCCGGCCACGACTTTCCACAGCATGTTGAGGCCAACAGCCACCAGGAAGGCGGCGAAGACATATTTCAGCGTCTTCTGGTCAAGCCGATGTGCCAGTGCCGCGCCAACCGGGGCAAAGACTGCCGCCAGGACGGCAACCAAAACCAGCGCCACGAGATTGATATAGCCCAGGCTGAGCGGCGGCAGCCCGCTGGCGCCCCATCCAGAAATAAGGAAACCCAAGGTACCTGAAACGGCAATGGCGACACCAACGCCCGCAGACGTCCCTACTGCCGCATGCATGCTGGCGCCGAATGCAACCAGGGTCGGCACCGTCAGCGAGCCGCCCCCTGTCCCCATTAGCGACGAGATATAACCCACCACAAAAGCCGATATCCGATGGGTCAGTGACGAGCCGTGCAGATGCCCCATCAGCCTGGTCTGGAATGCAAGGACGATATTGGCCGCGATGAGGAAGGCCATCACCGCAAAGACGATACGCAGCACATCGCCCGAAAAGAGGCCGGCCATCAAACCGCCGAGAAATGTCCCGACCACGATGAACGGCACCCACTGCCGCAGCACTCTGAGGTCCAGCGCACCACGCTTGTAATGCGCCCTCGCGCTCATGATGCCGGTAGGGATGATAATCGCGAGCGAAGTGCCGACCGCTACATGCTGCACCACGTCGGCGTCATAGCCCAGCAGAAGCAGCGCATTGCTCAGTGCCGGAACGATGATCGCGCCGCCCCCAATGCCCAGCAGCCCGGCTGCGATGCCCGATGCCACCCCTGTCACCATCAGCCCAAGCACGAAGGGCCAATAGGCAAGCAGCGCGGTCCAGTCCATCAACGATCTCCAATGATATGCAGCACCACTTCACGTCGGTGGGACCGGCGGCGGTGTTCGAACAGATAAATGCCCTGCCAGGTGCCGAGGACGGGTGCGCCATCGATGATCGGGATGCCGATCGAGGTCTGCGTCAGCGCCGCTTTGATATGGGCCGGCATGTCGTCGGGGCCCTCTATCGTATGGACCAGCCAATCCATGCCCTCCGGCACCAGCCTCCGGAAGAAATCGTTGAGGTCCGTCTGCACGTCGGCGTCAGCGTTTTCCTGGATCAGCAGGGAACAGGACGTATGCCGGACAAAGCCGGTCACCAGCCCAGTCGCGACGTCTGCTCCGGTGACGAATGCGCGTAGCTCCTGGGTGAACTCGTAGAGCCCCTGCCCCTTCGTCTCGATAGTGATCGTTTCAACCGCCTGCTGCATGCTCTGGCCCTAACATGATCCCCACGCCCCGACCAGCACACCGCGCGGTCAATCCGACCAGGCCGCCGCAATGGCGCCATGATCGACCTGCCACCGTGCGCCGTCGAACCCGAGGAACCAACCAAGACCCCAGGCGTTGCGGGCCTTGCGGGGAGTAGGCATCTTTCATCACACGATCGGACCATTCACTTTACGTTCAGGATGGCGCCGCGATGCTTGGCTCAAGTGTCAACCGACATAAAAGGAAAATAACAATGCGCCTTAGAAATTGGCTTCTGACCGGCACCAGCATCGGTCTCATGACCCTGCTGCCGCTGAGCGTGCGTGCGCAGGACGGCGATTTGGTCGCCGCCTACCAGGCCTATGCCGCTGCCCAGGCATCCGGTGACGCTGCCGCCATCGAAGCGGCCCAAGGCACCCTGACCGAGCTCTGCATCGTCGCTGGCTACGCCAGCATCGACGAGTGTATCGCAGCCGTTTCAAGTGGCGCCGCGCCTGCCGCCGAGCCAGCTCCGGAGCCGGCAACCGAGCCAGCACCCGAACCGGCACCCGTCGAGGAGGCCGCTCCAGAAGCTGCGCCGGTAGAAGAGCCCGCTCCCGTTGAGGAGCCAGCGCCGGCTGCGGCTGAAGAGCCCGCCCCCGTCGAGGCGCCTGCCGCCGAACCCGCACCTGAACCAGAGCCGGAACCCGAACCTGAGCCAACCCCCGAGGTGATGGAAGCACCCGCCGCTGAACCGGCACCCGCTGCCGAACCTGCGCCTGTGGAAGCGGCTCCCGTTGAGCCTGCCCCTGCCGAACCCGCCCCGGTTGAAGCCGATCCTGCCGAAACGGCTCCCGCAGAAGCTGCGCCAGTCGAAGCTGCGCCGGTCGAAGCACCCGCTGCTGAACAAACGGCCACCGAAACACCTGCCGCTGGTGAAGTCGATATTTCCGCCGACCTCCAGGCGCAGATTGATATCTACAACAGCGCTGTGGCTGACCTGATGGCTGGCGGCGATGCAGCGGCGGCTCAGGCCCAGCTCGCTGGGGCACAGGCCGAGATCGATGCCCTTTGCGCCGGCGCCGGCTTCCCCGACACCGCATCTTGCCTCGCCCAATATGGCCTGTCGCTGCCTGCTGTGCCGAACCTTCCGGCAGAACAGGCGCCGACGACCGACCCTGCCGCGCCAGTCGACGCGGCCGCCCCGGCCGATCCGGCTACTGCCCCCGCAGACATGCCGACCGAACCCGTGCCGGAAGGCACAGCTGGCGAAGCCGCTCCGCTGACGGACTCCGGCAAGGAGGAACTCACTGCGGACCCCGCTTCGGGTCAGCCCGCATCGTCCGAGGAGCCGGCCGTCGAAGCCGAAGTGGTGACGGTGGAGAACCTCCCGGAAAGCGATACCGCGGCACAGTCCGAAATCGTCGCTCCGGAAGCTGCCACGATCCAGGCCATTTCGGCTGAAGAGGGTGAAGCCGTGGATGCGGCCGCCTTCGCCGCGGTGGCTGCTGAACCCGTGGTTCCGCAAAGCGTCACCATCATCGAGCAGACCAACGTCACCAACAACATCACCAACAATATCGGTCAGCAGAACAACGTTACGGTGAATCAGGACAGTACCGTCCGGCCGCTCGACCCAGGTGAGGCCATCACTCAGGTTATCCTGCAGGTGGGAACTCAACTGATCGTCAATTCGATTGGCCAGGACACCGACCGCTTCTACAACGCGCAGGAAGACGAGATCTTCTACGAGAACCTGCGCAACGGCCGTACCCGCGAGACCATCACCCGTCCAGATGGCACTCAGATCATCACCGTGCGCAATCGCAATGGTGACGTGCTGAACCGTGTCCGCGTGACCCCCGATGGCCGTGAGTATGTGCTCTCCTACTTCGAGGAGCGGTATTATGACGATCTCGTCGAATGGCGTGATCCGGCTCGCGACCTGCCCCCGCTGCGTCTCAATATCCCGGCACAGGACTACGTGCTGGATGCCAGCTTCGCCGACGAGGATGAAATCACCACCTTCTTTGCCCAGCCACCAGTGGAGCAGGTTGCCCGGCTCTATTCGGTCGATGAAGTGAAGCGTTCCGCCCGCGTGCGGGACAGCGTTCGGAAGCTCGAAGTCGGCGGCCTCACCTTCGATACCGGTGCCGCAACCATCGCCCGCGATCAGGTCGCCTCGCTCTCGGCGGTTGCCAACGGCATGCTCGCCCTGCTCGAACGCAATCCAGGTGAAACCTTCCTGATCGAAGGCCATACCGACGCCGTGGGTAGCGATATCTCCAACCTGCGTCTGTCCGATCTGCGCGCCGCAACCGTGGCCCGCATCCTGACCGACTTCTACGGCATTCCGCCGGAGAACCTGGCCACCCAAGGCTATGGCGAACGCTACCTCAAGGTGCGGACCGAAACGGCAGAACGCGAAAACCGTCGCGTCACGATCCGTCGCATCACGCCGCTGATCACCGTCGCCGGCAACTGATTGCTGCCGATAGTTTAAACGAGAAGGCCGGGCCCAGCGCCCGGCCTTCTTTGCTTTGGGACAGCACGTTCCAGAACCAAGTTCGCAACGAAATTCTTTGTTGCGGTGTGATCACGACCTTGGGAACGAAATCAAAAAGCCCGCGTTTTCCCTGCCATACGGTGAAACAAAAGGAGCGAAATCATGGCTACCCCTGAACGCGATACCGTTTATACAAATGATGGCAACCGGACCGTGTACACCCGCGAAAGCAGCGGGACCGGCTGGTTTGTCGGCATCATCGTCGCCTTGGCCCTCCTGGCCATCGGCTATCTTGTCTTCTCGGCCAACTCCGGCCCATCCACTGCAGTTGATGTGAACGGTGCCCCGGCGGTTGAGGCTCCGGCCGATCCGGCCATGGCCCCGGCTCCAATGACCGAGGCTCCGGCGGCTACCGGTACTGATGCGGCCCCAATGACCGAGGCACCTGCTGCTCCGGCGACCGATGCTGCCCCGGCAACGGAAGCACCGGCAGCACCGGCCACTGATCCGGCTCCTGCCGCCGAACCGGCCGCACCCGCCGTCTAACAGCGGCAACTGACCTCCCAGATGCCTCAGCCCTCCCTCTGATGGCATCATTCGAGACCCCGGCCGCCCCGCCGGGGTCTTTTTGTAGTGACCATACTTGCGTCGGCCCCGCCCATACCCCATGTCGACGTCACAAATACCGGGAGCTTCCATGTTCAATATCGACCAGATCGTCAAAGCCCTCCAGACCGACCAGAATACGCAGCGCACCGCCATGACAGGAGCTGCCGGGCTTGCCGCAGGCATGTTGCTGAGCGGTGGGGGGCTGGGAAAGCTTACCGGCAACGCGGTCAAGCTCGGCGCATTGGCGGCCGTAGGTGGGCTGGCCTACAACGCCTGGCAGAAGTACCAGGCAACGCAACCGGGCGCATCCGGCCCGGCAACAAGCAGGGACGCCTTCATTCCCCAGCCCGATGACAATGCGGGACAGGAAGAACTGGGCAAGACTCTTGTTCGCGCCATGATCGCCGCTGCCAAGGCGGATGGCCGTATCGACGCCGACGAAAAGGAGGCCATCTTCGCCAGGCTTGAATCTATGAGCCTGTCATCCGAGGAGAAAGCTTGGGTATTCGACGAGCTTTCTAGCCCGCTCGACATCAATGCCGTCGTTGCCCGCGCCGATACACCCGAACATGCCGCCGAGATTTACGCGGCTTCATTGGTCGCGATCACTGCCGATACCGCCTCGGAACGGGCCTATCTCGATGTCCTTTCCACAAGGCTGCGTCTTGATCCTGCGCTGGTCGGCGAGATTCACAACGCTGCTGGCGAAAAGGCACCGGAGCCTAGTGCCGGCCAAGGTGCGCATTTCGCCTATACGCCATCGGGCAGCAACGTCTGAGCGCACACGAGGCGAGGTCCGGCGCGGTTACACCCGTGTGCGTTCTTGATTGGATCGACAAGGCGGGCCACCTGTAACTCAACTAGGAGTGACAGATGGAACTCGGACTCTATTCCTTCGCCGAAAACACGCCCGACCCGCTGAATGGCAATGCGCTGCAAAGCCCCGCCGAACGGCTGCGTGACCTGCTTGAGGAGATCGAGCTGGCCGACCAGTTAGGCCTGGCCTTCTATGGCTTGGGCGAACACCATCGGCCCGACTACGTTGCCTCGGCGCCTGTGACCATCCTCGCTGCAGCCGCCGCACGCACCAAGACGATCCGCCTGTCGACCGCTGTTACGGTCCTGAGCTCGGACGACCCCATCCGCGTCTGGCAGCAGTTCGCGACTTTGGACCTGCTGAGCCAAGGTCGCGCTGAGATCATGGCCGGCCGGGGTTCGTTCATCGAGAGCTTTCCACTCTTCGGCTACAAGCTTGATGACTACGATACCTTGTTCGAGGAAAAGCTCGAAATGCTGCTCAAGATCCGCGAGGGCGGCAACGTCGTCTGGCCAGGCAGCAGCAACACCAAGCCCATTCCCGGTCTTGAGATATTTCCCAAGCCCGTGCAGGATCCGCTTCCCGTCTGGATCGCGGTGGGCGGCACGCCAAATTCGGTGGCGCGCGCCGCCTATTATGGCCTGCCTCTGATGATCGCCATCATCGGGGGCCAACCGAAGCAGTTCGCGCCGCTGGTTCAGTTCTATCGCGAGACGGCAGCAAAGGTCGGTCGTGATCCGAAGACCCTGCCAGTGGGCGTAAGCTCACACGGCTTCATCGCGGCCGATAGCCAGGATGCACGTGACATCGCCTTTCCCGCCCATAGCGAAGCTATGAGCCGTATCGGCAAGGAACGCGGCTGGCCTCCAACCACTCGCGCCCAATTCGATGCCGGCGCGACGCCGCAGGGCGCCTATTTCATGGGCTCGCCCCAGGAGATCATCGACAAGATCCTGATGCAGCACGAATGGTTCAAACATGACCGCTTTGGCCTGCAATTGAGCGTCGGCACGCTGCCGCATGACAAGGTCATGAAGGCCATCGAGCTCTATGGCACGGTCGTCAAGCCTGCGGTGGACAAGGCGCTGGGGACTACTTCGCCGAACGCTTGATCGTCTTGATCGCCAGTGGCGGCAGGCCGGACTTTTCCGAAATGGCCCGGTCCTGCTCCATGATCGCCGCCCGGGCCGGCTCGTCTCCATCGAGCCCGCCGAGCAGGCTGGCATCGACCTTCCGGTTGGAGCGTTGCGAGCCGTCCTCGTAGATCACGTCGAACATCACAAATTCACTGCGGGCCGTCGGCTTTCTTGCCATGGTGTTTCTCCTGTGCGGCAAGCCGGTCTCACAGGACCTGTTGTCCTATGAGCACCGGCAGATGCCAGAAATTTCGCTAATCGTACTAACGGAAGATGTGTTCGCCCTGCTCGTCGATGATCTGCCTGCCCTTGGTAAGCGCCAGGACGGTCAGGTCATCGCGAGAACTCATCCGGTCGGCGCGCACGAAGCGATAAAGCTTCAACTCGCCGTCGACTTCCTTTTCGATAGTGCCGGCCAGCTGAAGTTCGCTGCCCGCCCTCATCTCGACCGCCTTGATAAGGAAGCCTTTGTAGCTTTCCTCGCCCAGGACCTTGTCACCAGCCGGCTCACTGCCTGACGAACCGCCTCCGAACAGATTTTTCCAGAACGACATGGTTCATCTCCCTTAAGCGTGTGGTCAGCGCCTGCGGCGCACCGGCAGCGGCAATTGCAGTTCGCCGCGTTTTTCCATTTCCTCGCGCAACCAGAGGGGCGAGATGTCGAAGTGGTTCGGCCAGGTCGGCACGCCGTTCTTGATCTCCACGGTCCCAAAGAACCGCCGATCCCGCAACGGCTCGGTACCCTCGCCCCGCTCCCCGATCATTGGCGCCGCATCGAACGTGCCATATGACGCATCGGAGAACGTCACGACCAGCTTGAACGGGACGATCGCCCTGATGCTCGTGACCTTGAGGCGCGGATCGGCCATGACCAGCCGCCCTAGTTGTCGAGGAAGCTCCGCAGCTTCCGGCTCCTGGAAGGATGCTTGAGCTTGCGCAGGGCCTTGGCTTCGATCTGGCGGATACGCTCGCGGGTAACCGAGAACTGCTGCCCGACTTCTTCCAGCGTATGGTCGGTGTTCATGCCGATACCGAAGCGCATGCGCAGCACGCGTTCCTCGCGCGGGGTCAGCGAGGCCAGTACACGGGTCGTGGTTTCGCGCAGGTTGGACTGGATCGCCGCATCGATCGGCTGGATCGCGTTCACGTCCTGGATGAAATCACCGAGATTGGAATCTTCCTCGTCGCCGATCGGCGTTTCGAGCGAGATCGGCTCCTTGGCGATCTTGAGCACCTTGCGAACCTTGTCCAAGGGCATCTGCAGCTTTTCGCTGAGCTCTTCGGGCGTCGGTTCACGGCCGATTTCGTGCAGCATCTGCCGGCTCGTGCGGACGATCTTGTTGATCGTCTCGATCATGTGCACCGGGATACGGATTGTACGGGCCTGATCCGCGATGGAACGCGTAATCGCCTGGCGGATCCACCAGGTCGCATAGGTCGAGAACTTGTAGCCGCGACGATACTCGAACTTATCCACGGCCTTCATCAGCCCGATATTGCCTTCCTGGATAAGATCGAGGAACTGCAAGCCGCGGTTGGTGTACTTCTTGGCGATGGAAATCACGAGACGCAGGTTCGCCTCGACCATTTCCTTCTTGGCAATCGCAGCTTCGCGCTCGCCCTTCTGCACCTTGTGCACGATGCGGCGATATTCACCGATGTTCAAACCGGCTTCGGTCGCCAGCGTTGCTACGTCGCCACGGATTTCGCGGATAGTGTCGGCTTCGCGCTTGGCGAACTCGCCCCAGCCCTTGCCTTCGAAACTCTCGAGCGAGGATTCCCAGGTCGGATCGACCTCGCGACCATAATAGCTTTCGAGGAACTTCTCGCGCTTGACGCCATAGCTCTCGGCAAGGCGCAACAGGCGGCCTTCCAGCTTCACCAGACGCTTGTTGATGTCGTACAGCTGCTCGACAAGGTTCTCGATACGGCCGTTGTTCAGCGACAGCGACTTGACGTCAGCGATGACCTCGGCGCGGAACGTATCGATCTTCTTGCGATCAGCATCCGACACCGAGGCAGAACGGTCCTCGGCGTGCTTGTCCTGCATTTCGCGCATCTTGCCATAGGCATCAGCGATGCGGTCGAAGGTCTCGACGACCTGCGGCTTCAGCTCGGCTTCCATTGCCGACAGCGATAGGGCGTTCTCGTACTCATCATCGTCGTCATCTGGTGCCGGATCCTGCGGCGCCTGTGGCTCCTCGGGAACATAGTCGTCGTCTTCGCCGGATGAGGCACGCTTTGGTGCCGGCGCCGCCTTTGGCTTCTCGACCACGGCTTCCATCTTGGGCGCAGCGTTCAGATTGACCAGATCCGGCGCAGGGGCAGCCTGCTTGGCGTCGGGGCCGGCATAGGTGGCCTCGAGATCGATAATGTCACGGAGGAGAATTTCGCCCTGCGCGAGCTGGTCGCGCCAGATGATGATGGCCTGGAAGGTCAGCGGGCTTTCGCAAAGCCCCTCGATCATGGTCTCGCGACCCGCCTCGATGCGCTTGGCGATGGCAATTTCGCCCTCGCGGCTCAGCAGTTCCACCGATCCCATTTCGCGCAGATACATGCGCACCGGATCGTCCGTGCGGTCAGCGCCAGTCTTGGTGTTGGACGTCGTGGAAACAGCAGAACCCGTGGCTGGTGCCACTTCCTGGCCCTGGTCTTCCTCGTCCTTTTCGACTTCGGTCTCTTCGACCTCGTCTTCGTCGACGACATTGATGCCCATGTCGGAGAACATGGACATGAAGTCTTCGATTTGCTCGGACGACACTTCGTCCGACGGCATCACCGCGTTCAGCTCTTCATAAGTTACATAGCCGCGCTTCTTGGCGACCTTGATGAGCTTTTTTACAGCGGCATCGGAAAGGTCGAGCAGCGGGGAGTCATTCGTCGCCTCGGGGGCGCCGGCTTCCGGCTTCTCGTTTTCCTTGGTAGGCTTGGGTGCTGCCTTGGTGGCCATGTGGTACTCCGTCGGAACCCAAAGCAGTGGGTCCGGGTAAGGCTTAAGTGGTGACACCTCAAGGCAAGGTAAAGGTTCGGTAACTCAGGCGTTAACGCCCACCTGAGCTAACGGTTCGCTTCGGAGACTAGCATAAGCCATATGCAAAACCGCGCGTACTCGCCGGCTTCGAGAGAATTTTCCCTAAAAGCTGCGTGTCGCGCGTCCCGATAACGAACCAAATCCTTCGATCAATGCCTCTGTGCCATCGACAGTGGTAATCTGGTTCTTGATGTCTCGCAGCCTTTCAAAGGTTTCTTCGCTCGGGTCTTCGCCCAGCGCCGCTTCGGCTGCCTTGAGTTCCCTATTTAGCTGAACTTTCTTGTTATGCAAGGCCAAGGCATGACTCAATCCGGTCTCGGCATCTACCAGAGCGATCTCCGAGGCGGTCTGCCAGACCCCCTGTCGCGCCAGAATTTCGCTCATGCGATCCAACGCAGCCCCATGTCCCCGTACGCCGAGCGCGGCCTTGAGGTCATCGGCGGAGATATCGTGGTGCCGCACGACAAGGCTCAATATTTCGCTCATCACTTTTTGTGCGCTGGGCGTTTCGAAGTCGAGCGCCGCCAAGGCTTCGAACTTGTCTTCGACCAGCGCCGGATGATTGACCAGGCTGAGAATGATAGCCGCCTCGCGCGGGGTCGCATCGGCCACCGAGCCGGGTTTCAACAAGCGCGAATTGCGCAAGGTATCGGAAACCACGAGCCGCGGCGTGCCCCGGCTCGGATAGCCATAGGCACCGCTTTGGCCATAGCGCTGCTGCCCGCCCCGCGGCTCAAACCGGTTCTGTCGCATCGGCGCGAAAAAAGCCCGGAGCTTCTCGTCGAACGCCTGGGCGTAGTGGAACCGGACCGAGCCATCCTGGATGGAATTGGCCCGCTCCCGCAATCGCGCCTGCAGCGCCGCGCGCGCCTCGGGCGTTTCAGGCACCAGCCCGCCTGTCTCCATGCTCCAGATCACATCGGACAGGCTCCGCGCCCGTTCGATAACGTCGGCAAAGGCGCCCCGGCCCTGTGCCTTGATCAGATCATCGGGATCCTGCCCCTCGGGCAGGGTGGCGATACGGACGGTAAAGCCCGGCTTGAGATGCGGCAGCACCAGGTCGGCCGTCCGCTCGGCGGCCTTGAGCCCTGCCTTGTCTCCGTCAAAACACAGCACCGGATCGGGGCTCATGCGCCAGAGCAATTGCAGATGTTCTTCAGTCAGCGCTGTCCCCAGGGGTGCAACCGTGCCCTCGAAGCCGGCGCTGACGGCAGCGATCACATCGAGATATCCTTCGACCACGACCACGGTACTGCCATCACGCGCTGCCTGGCGCGCGGTCTGACCATTGTAGAGCGTATGCCGCTTCTTGAAGAGCTCGGTCTCGGGCGAATTGAGATACTTGGCCGGCACATCGGCGGACAGGGCACGCCCGCCAAAGGCGATGACCCGCCCGCGGAAATCCATGATCGGGAACATCACGCGGTTGCGGAACCGGTCATAGGTCAGCGGATCGTCGTCGCGACTGGTGACCAGCCCGG
>JADKLW010000106.1_pt1 | contig 22674 bp, 15 predicted proteins | sample 8641881 | NCBI WGS metagenome assembly JADKLW01 (sample SAMN16272185, study PRJNA661076) | feces metagenome | isolation source: fecal sample from diarrhoea affected cattle B | host: Bos taurus | place: South Africa: Lokaleng Village, Mahikeng | collected 2019-09 | reverse complement strand
AACGCTCTCGCACAGACCGGTTACAGTCAGGCCGAACCCTTCCTGCTCGGCATGTTAAGCAATGTCGCATCGGAAACAATGCAGAAAGCAGTGCTGAATGCACTCAGCAACATAGGGACGAAGATGTCGGTCAATGCACTGCGGAAAGCAGCGGAGGAGTCAAACTATGCTTACCATAAAAACGGTGCTGTCGCATCCTTTCTCTCGCTGCTCAACAGACTGAATAGCAGTGAACCGGGGCTTGTGGCAAAAGAGGCGAAAAGAATGATTTCCATAGTATCGAAACAGCAGAAGCCGGATCTCAGGTTAGCCGCCACACGACTGCTGCTGGCGAACCCCTCTTCCAATAAGGGAAAGTTATTGAAGGATGCCATCAAAACAGGAGATATCACATTCCTCAGCGGTCTGCTCAAGGCCTATCCTTTTCAGGATGACAGGAAATCAACAGCACTGGTGATGAAAGAACTGGCCTCAAACAGATCACCTGAAGTACAGACGGCACTCATCTACTGGGCAGCAAAAAACGAACTGCCGGAGGCATTGCCACTGATCACACATCATATCAATTCATCCGACGGGATGGTCAAGAAAGCTGTGCTTCTCTCACTGGCGAAGATGGGCGGAGAAAAAGCACTGATCGCGCTGGCAGGTCAACTGAACAGTAACGATGCGGAAACAGTCACACTTGCACAGGATGCACTCTCCACATACAAGGGAGATATCTCCTACACCCTGGCATCGGTTTTCAACAGCGCCGGTGACGCCGGTAAAATGGCAATCCTCCGGTTGATCGCCGACAGGAAAATGGAGAGCCAGTATAACCTGGTGTACAACCAGCTGTTCACTGACAATGCAGCGGTGAAAGCCGCAGCTGCCGGCACACTGAAAGATGTGGTTACAGATAAAAACCTGCCCGATCTCTTCGTACTGCTGGAACAGACTGACAGCGACTATGTGCCGGCTGTGCAGGAGGCGATCAATGCAGCACTGAGCTACCTTCCGGTAGAAGAACAGCTGCAGATGGTCAGCGAAAGGATGGGCAAATCCACCAGCAAGCACCTCTATTACAGCGCACTGGCAAACAGCGGATCGCAGGAGTCGATGGATCTGATCACCAAAGCATATCGGGAGGAGACAGGTGTGAACAAGCGTGCCGCATTCGATGCGCTCACCAGGTGGAGGTCTTTCCATGTAACATACCCCTTGCTCGAGATCGCAAGAGAGAGCAGTGACAAGCAGGAACTGACAGAAGTGACCGATGCACTGATCACCACCATTGCCCGCTCGGTCGAAACAGGAGCGGTGAAATACCTCTATCTGCGTGAGGCGATGCTCTCAGCACAAACAGACAAGCAGAAGAACGAGATCCTGAGACTGATGGGAAACACAGGTCAGTACCAGGCGATGCTATTCGTTGCTCCCTTCATGGACCAGGCTGAAGTAAGTGAGGCAGCTGCCCTTGCTGCGATGAATATTGCGCTCAACAACCCCTCCTTTGCAGGTGCTGAGACAACGAAGATACTAAACAAGGTGAGCACAACCCTGAAGAACCCCGACGCCGGCTACCAGCGTCAGTCCATCACCAAATTCCTTTCAGAGAACGCGAACGAAGGAGGTTTTGTCTCCATCTTCAACGGCAGGAACCTGGAGGGATGGAAAGGGCTGGTGGAGAATCCGGTCAGGAGAGCGGCGATGAGTGCGAAAGAGCTGGCCACAGCGCAGGTGAAAGCCGACAAAGAGGCTGCGAACGACTGGAAAGTGGTGGATGGAGATATCCTGTTCGATGGTGCAGGATATAACAATCTCAGTACCGAAAAACAGTATGGTGATTTTGAGATGCTCATAGACTGGAAGCTCTACCCCGGTCCCGAGCCGGATGCGGGCATCTATCTCAGAGGTACACCTCAGGTACAGATATGGGATACTGCCCGTGTAGACGTGGGAGCGCAGGTAGGTTCAGGCGGACTGTACAATAATGCGAAGAACCCCAGCAAACCATTGAAAGTGGCCGACCAGAAGGTGGGTGAATGGAATACGTTCCGCATCAGGATGGTGGGTGAAAGAGTCTCGGTGTGGCTGAATGATGAGTTGGTGACCGACAACGTGATACTGGAGAACTACTGGGACAGAAGCAGCCCGATCTTCCCGACAGAGCAGATAGAGCTGCAGGCCCACGGAAGCAGGGTTGCCTACCGCGACATCTATATCAAAGAGATTCCCCGTCCTGAACCTTTCAACTTATCTGCCGATGAAGAGAAAGAGGGTTATCAGATTCTTTTTGACGGAACGAACCTCGACGAGTGGACAGGCAACAAGAGAGATTACGCCGTAGAAAGCGGTCATATCGTGCTGTATCCCAGCGAGGGATCAGGCGGTAATCTTTACACTGAAGAGGAGTATGACAACTTCATTTTCCGTTTTGAGTTTATGCTTACACCGGGTGCCAACAACGGACTGGGTATACGTACTCCGATGGAGGGAGATGCTGCATACCAGGGTATGGAACTGCAGATCCTGGACAACGATGCACCTGTATATGAAAATCTGGAGATCTACCAGTATCACGGGTCGGTCTACGGCGTGATACCGGCAAAGAGAGGATTCCTCAAACCCAACGGTGAATGGAATTACCAGGAGGTCGTTGCGGACGGAGACAACATCAGGGTGATCCTTAACGGTACCACCATCCTCGAAGGTAACATCCGTGAGGCATCAGTGAACGGCACACTTGATAAACGTGATCACCCGGGATTATTGAACAAGAAGGGGCATATCGCCTTTCTCGGTCATGGCTCGAAAGTGAAATTCAGGAACATTCGTATCAAAGAACTAAAATAACTGCTGACATTCATTGATTTTTGAACAGGCCGGATGGTTTTATCTGTCCGGTCTGTTTTACCGTTATCTGTCCTTTCCACTATTGCACCCGTTTCAACCTATCATTTTTCATTATTTAAAAAAAAATAACAACTCATCAAACCATATAAAGCTTTTTATATATAGTTTTGTAAACTGACTTAACTACCTGATCACTGAAATAAAATATAAACCCGATATAATAACTGAAAACTATGTCATCAACAGCTAAATTGTACTCATTCGGCTTGACCAACACGCGAACCTACCTCTTTGCCGCGATATTCATCACCGGCAACCTGTTACTGCCACAACTGGCACATCTTGTTCCGCAGGGAGGATTCATCTTCCTTCCGATCTATTTCTTCACGCTGATAGCCGCCTATAAGTATGGCATACACGTGGGACTGCTTACCGCACTGCTATCACCGCTGGTGAACAGCCTGCTGTTCGGTATGCCACCCGTCGCCGTGCTGCCCGCCATCATCATCAAATCAACCATTCTGGCTATTGCCGCAGCGATGGCCGCAAAACATTTCGGCAAGGTTTCTCTGTGGGGTATCCTGCTGGCTGTCCTTGCATATCAGGTGATCGGAACAGGTATTGAGTGGGCCATGACACAAAATTTCCTCGTAGCCTTTCAGGATTTCCGTATCGGCCTGCCCGGTATGCTTATCCAGCTGGTTGGCGGATACTTTGTATTGAAAGCACTGGCAAAAGTGTAAGGATGATTGAAGGAAAATCTTTTACTGAAGTGATGCATCGTTTTCGCGAGATTGAATTCCGTGAAACGTTCGATATGATCGTAGCCATTGCCAACGGAGGCATCATCCCTGCAGCGATCATCAATCAGCGGTTGAACATTGAACTACAATTATTGAAAATAAATCTCCGCGATCCGAGCCAGAAGCCAAAGTACGACACCCCTAAACTGATCGCTCCCATCGGGTTCGATTTCAGGGACAAAAGCATTCTTCTGGTGGAGGACCGCATCAAGACAGGGGCGACTGTACAATTCGCCATTGATCTTTTACATGACGCCAGGCAGATAAAAACCTTTGCAGTGAACGGCAAAGCCGATTATTCGCTTTACGACGAAGCCTGCTTCAGATTTCCCTGGATAGTATGAGTAAAGTTCTTCTTTTTCTGTCACTATTCCTCTGTACTCTTCTGCCTGTTATGGCGGATGAGGGGCAGCCTGCCGACCTGAACGACACCATCCGGCTGGATGAGGTGATCGTTACGGGCACCATGCCCAAGGTCAATCTGCGCAACCTGCCAATGAGCGTGTCAGTGATCTCGGAAAGAGAGATTGAGGAGAGAAGTGAGCCCTCTCTCCTGCCCCTGCTCACTGAGGAGGTGCCGGGTCTCTTCATCACCCGCCGGGGTGTGATGGGTTATGGTGTGGCTAACGGAGCAGCCGGCGGGATGAGCATTCGCGGTATCGGCGGAGCACCCACCGCGGGTATACTGGTGCTGATAGACGGACACCCTCAGTACATGGGACTGATGGGGCATCCGCTGGCCGACAGTTATCAGTCGGTGATGACCGAGCGGGTGGAGGTGGTCAGAGGACCGGCATCCGTGCTTTACGGATCGAATGCGATGGGAGGTGTGATCAACATCATCACCCGTCAACAACGACAAAATGGTCTTCGGAATACGGCCCAACTGATGTATGGCAGCTACAACAGCTTCAGTGCCGAAGCATCCTCAGGATGGAGACAAAACAGGCTTCATGCAAGGACGAACATCGGTTACAACCGTTCCGACGGGCACAGGAAAGATATGGAATTTGATCAGTTGAACGGTTATATCAAGTTGGGCTACGATCTATCCGGCAACTGGAGCAGCTTTGTTGATCTGAACCTGTCAAAAACAGATGCATCCAACCCCGGTTCAATTGCTGCGCCGATCAACGACAATGACGCCGAAGTGACCCGGGGGATGACATCCCTGGCTATTGAGAATGAATATGCGAAGAGCTCGGGAGCATTAAAATTGTTCTACAATTTTGGTGTGCACAACATCAACGATGGGTTTGCTGAGGGAGCAGAGCCTAAACCATACCGCTTCCGTTCGAAGGATCAGATGATGGGCCTCTCACTCTATCAGTCCTACTCATTCTTCGATGGAAACAAAACAACAGCCGGATTCGATTTTCAGCGTTTTGGCGGTGCAGCGGAAAACAGGTTCCCTGATGAAGCAGATAATATCGGACTTGCTGACTTGCACCTGCACAACGCTGCAGGATACCTGAACCTGCAACAGACCATCCTGAGAAACAGGGTGACAGTGAATGCAGGTATCAGGCTGGATCATCACGAGATCAACGGACCGGAATGGATACCGCAGCTGGGGGTGAGCTACACCCCTGCAGCTTCGACCGTGATCAAGGCGATTGTATGCAAAGGGTTCCGTAACCCCACCATTCGCGAGATGTACATGTTTCCGCCACAGAATCCCGACCTGAAACCGGAACGGCTGATGAACTATGAGGTTTCGCTCCTGCAATCACTGCCGGAGTACCGGCTGAGCTTCGGACTCAACCTCTACTACATCAAGGGAGACAATATGATACAGGTCGCTTTCCCGGAGGGAAAACCACTGAACATCAATTCGGGAGAGGTAGAGAACAAAGGTGTGGAGATAAGCACCACCTGGCATGCAACGCGGGACCTGCGATTCTCTGCCAACTACAGCTGGCTGGATATGACCCATCAAATTCTGGCAGCTCCGGAACATAAACTATTTGTGAGCGGAAATTATTCAAAAGGCCGCTGGGGCGTTTCTTCGGGAGTACAATATATCGGCAACCTCTGCACCACGCTGACACCTGAGCCTCTGCAGGAAAGCTTCCTGCTGTGGAATACACGCCTGCAGTTCAGTGCGAAGGAGTGGCTTACCCTCTTTCTGAAAGGGGAGAACCTGCTTGGCGATGATTATGAAATAAATGCCGGTTATCCCATGCCGGGTGCCACCCTCTTCGGGGGGATGCGGATGAATTTTAAATGCAGGCAGCAGGCAGCCAATAGAGATAGTTATAAGAGAAAACAGAGCGTAGAATCAACAGAACAAAAATAGTAAAATTATGGACAGACGGAATTTCTTACGCGCGGTGGCGCTCACGGGAGCAGCAATCACAACAATGAAAGAAGCAGATGCGATGAGCCTGCTCACACAGTCGTTTGAAACCGCCAACGCTGCAAATTACGATTTGGTCGCCGTGATGGGTGGTGAACCCGAAGCGATGTTCCGCAAGGCGATTGCCGAGATGGGAGGAATGAAAAACTTCATCAGCAAAGGCGATAAAGTATGCGTGAAGCCCAACATAGGGTGGGATCAGCCTGTGGAGATGGCGGCAAACACCAATCCCAAGCTGATCGCAGAGATCGTGAAACAGTGTTTCGACGCAGGAGCATCGGAGGTGACTATATTTGATCACACCTGTGACGACTGGCGTAAATCCTACAGCAACAGCGGTATCGAGGAGGCAGCGAAAAAGGCTGGTGCCAAAGTGGTACCTGCACATCAGGAGTCCTATTACAAGACGGTCTCACTGCCTCAGGGAAAGAGCCTGAAAAATGCGAAAATCCATCAGGCTATTGTGGACAGCGACAAATGGATCAATGTACCCATACTGAAAAACCATGGTGGTGCACAGCTGACCATCTCCATGAAGAACTACATGGGGATTGTATGGGACAGAGGCTATTTCCACGCCAACGACCTGCAGCAATGTATTGCCGATGTATGCACCTACGCAAAACGACCCGTATTGAACGTGGTGGATGCCTACAGACTGATGAAAACCAGTGGGCCACGGGGTAAATCACTCTCCGACGTGGTGCTCTCCAAAGGTCTTTTCCTCTCTCAGGATATCATTGCAGCCGACACCGCCGCTGCCAATTTCTTCAACCAGGCACGTGAGATGCCACTCGAGAGGGTATCCCACATAGCGAAAGGGCAGGAACTGGGTGTGGGGACAATGAACCTGGAAAAACTGAACATCAAAAGATTACGCATGTAATTCATGCCAGACTATTTTAAACTTATTTAAGTTTCGCATGGTAGGTATACAGCTATAGTATCAACATGCGAAAGTGCAATGTTTTATTATTGCAATAATCCGGTAAAAACCACCGGATTACTGCAATTATATCTAACCTGTTAAGGCACATGATCCGTTTGTATGAAAGATGCGGGAGCATACAATCCATCCCGTTCAGATTTTAGCCAAATAAACACTATATCAAATTGAAAGCAAGCAACATGTTAAAAAAAACTCGGGTAGTTCTCTCAGTGATTCTCTTCTCTCTCATCACGCTCTATTTTCTTGACTTCAGGGATCTCCTCCCCGGGAACCTTCATTTCCTGGCTGAGATACAACTGATCCCCGCACTACTGGCACTCAATATCTTCATACTGCTCTTTCTACTGGCTCTCACGCTTATCTTCGGCAGAGTATACTGCTCCTCCATCTGTCCGATGGGTATTTATCAGGATCTCCTGTCGTGGCTTTCAAAAAAAATGATCAAAAGAAAAAAATACAACTACAGCAAGGCTAAAACAGTTCTGCGCTGGAGTATGCTTGCTGCGACGGTTGTCTCTTTCATCTTCGGATTCACCTTTCTTGTTGGATTGCTCGATCCTTACGGTGCATACGGGAGAATGGTTACACACCTTTTCCGTCCTGCCTACATGGCAGGCAACAATCTGATGGAGACCATCTTCACCTCATTCAACAATTACACCTTTTACAAGGTGAGCATCTATTCGCTGGGTGTTTTCTCATCGGTGACAGCGCTTATCACACTCGTGGTGATCGGATACCTGGCCTGGAAAAACGGAAGAACCTGGTGCAACACCATCTGTCCGGTAGGCACCACCCTCGGTTTCCTGAGCAAATACGCTCTCCTGAAGGTACAATTTGTAGATGAAAACTGCAACAGTTGCGGATTGTGCAGCATGAAGTGCAAAGCCTCCTGCATCGATGCAAAGAATAAGCAGATCGACTACAGCCGCTGTGTCACCTGCTTCAACTGTATTGAGAGCTGTAACCGCGATGCGATGAATTACTCATTGATAAAACCGAAAAAAAAGAAAACCGGTGATGCGCTGCCGGCATATACCTACCTCAAGGATGATAAACCGGTGGACGAATCGAAGCGACGTTTCCTCTCTGCTTCTCTTGTTACCGGTTTGGCAGCCGGGAGTCTGTTTGCACAAGAGGTCACCCATGGACTGAACCTGAAAAGAGAACTCAGGAGGCAGGTACCCATTGCTCCTCCGGGAGTGCCTTCATTCGATCATCTGCGGGAAAAATGTATCTCCTGTCATCTCTGCGTGAGTAAATGTCCGTCACACGTGATAAAACCCGCCTTTCTGGAATATGGTTTAGGCGGGATGATGCAACCAAAACTCTATTTCGATAAAGGGTTCTGCAACTACGACTGTACCATCTGCGGCGATGTATGTCCCACGGGAGCCATCCTCCCGCTGACCAAAGAGGAGAAGAACCATACCCAGATGGGAAAGGTGCAGCTGATCATCGAAAACTGTATTGTATACTACGACGAAACCAGCTGTGGCGCATGTTCGGAGCACTGTCCCACACAAGCGGTACACATGGTACCCTACAAGGATTCACTGACCATCCCGGAGATCGATCAGGAGATATGCGTGGGTTGTGGTGGTTGTGAATATGTCTGTCCTGCTATTCCTTTCAAAGCCATTTATGTGGAGGGACTGACATCGCAGAACGTCATTGAACTGGAACATGAAGAGGTGGAGGAAACAGTGATCGATGATTTTGGTTTCTGAAATTCCCGTTACTTATTCCTGCACTAACTCTCTGTCCTCACCTTTCTTATATCAGCAAACTCCGGATAGTGATCACGAATGTGCTCACGTACCACAGTCAGCGATTCAGAATATTTATTGTATATAGTCTTGGTACTCACAGACAATGTGTGGGCTGTCTCTTCCACAGACCAGTTATTGATTCTCAACCAGAATGTATTGCGGATGATTGGAGGCTGATTCTTTAACGCTTCCCGGATGATCCGCAATAACTCTTTTTCATTCAATCCCTCAGTGATATTATCATAGTCGACCTGCACACATTCAACTTTTTCGAAATTGGATTCATGTAAAAAACCGGATAATCTCTTCCTGTAGATATCCAGAATCCGAAATTTCATATATTGCAACATATATGCCTGCACTGAGCCTTTATCGTTGCATTTAAGGAATGTAGGATCTTCCCAGACGCTTAACCAAAACTCCTGAATTAGATCATCAGTGAGAACTTCATCTTTCAATTCACGGAAAACAAACCTGTATATCAACCTGATATAACGATAATAAAATGTATCAAAAGCATCTACATTTTTTTGGGAAATCAATAATAACAGTTTGTTATCTTTTGTTTTCATTCCATTTTTTTCCTTGTTAGCGGGTAAAGATACAATATAATGTCAAAATCAAATTTTTTTTGCAGTTAATTTTTTATGACGAAAATAAGACAAAAATGTGAACTTCTTTACAGCTCTCATTCTTATATATTTATATAAATCGCCGTGGTAATTATGCTTTATTAACTTAATTTTAATGGAAATCAATATGAAATTATACGTAATATGAATAAGTGAGTTAATTCGGATGGAATAAATTACAATTAAAATAATGAGAAAGGATAGCACGCTTATAAAAGGCTTACTCCGAAAAATTGATGAAGGTAATCTCACTGAGAAGGATGAGAATCTGATAAAACTGTTGAAATTATCCCATGATAAAGATCAGACAAAAAGATTAACCAGGAGACAACTGGAAAGGGCTGTCAGCAGAAACAGACAAGCAATCTTCCAAAAAAGTGAAGAACCAAAAATGCATCATAGGAAAAAGCGAATACACCATACATTGGTTTATGGGGTGGCTGCTTCTGTTGCCATATTGGTACTCTTTTTCTCCATCTATTTCTCAACAGACTTAGCGAGGATCAATTCCAGCGTAGAAAATGAATCAGAGCAGGCAACGGAGAATCTTTACACTACAGGAGATAAGATTAAGCGTATCACATTAGCTGATGGATCAACAATTTTTCTGAACAAAGAGTCCACAATTTCATTGAGAAAGGGAAAATTTAATGCGTTTATCCGTGAAGTCTGGCTGGATGAAGGTGAGGCCTTTTTCATTATTACCAAAGATGCAAACCGTCCTTTTATCGTACACTCCCCGAACGGAGTCAGTACGCATGTACTGGGCACCTCCTTTAATATTAAATCCTACAACAAGCTTCCCGATCAGGTGATTTCTGTCAATACCGGAAAGGTGCAGGTCTTCAATGAACATCAACAGGAGATCATCCTGGAACCGAACTATAAAGTATCCATTTCATCTCAGGACGGAAGTTTCACATCCGGCAAAACAGATGCACTGTCAGTGGCTGAATGGAGAACAGGAAAGATCGTTTTTGAAAATGCATCGTTGGGTGAAATATCTTTTCGTTTAAAGCAATATTTTGATGTAGAACTTATTTACGATGAAATGAAATTCAGCCAGGATTTGATATATACACATTTCACCCCGGAAATGCCTTTGGAGGAAGTCCTCACTATCTTAGGGAGACTTGTCAACGCAACTTTTCATAAAGAGGGCAAGAAGGTTTACCTGCATAAACAACCTGTTCATCAGAAAAGGGAATAGTCATTTTATCAAATATACATTTATATAAAACGGATTGAGAGTTCAACCTGGAAAGAATAATAATGATGTACAGGAATGCAGGGCATGAATAAGGTGAGGAGCATGGGGTACCTTTATCGATGTAGTTATGAAGAATGAAGGATGAAAAAATCAAACATACTTGAATAATGTTATTCCGGGATATAATCCAATTTTAGTGAAAATAAATAATTTAAATCATATGAAAATAATAACGAGGACACTATTGACAAATGTTTTAATGCTGGTTATCTTTCTTTGGATGGGAGAAGGGGCAGCAAGGGCAAATATCCAGTTTACAGGAGTTATCCCTGCAGAATCTATGATCGAACGTATGGAGCGGTTGAATGAACTGGGTAAACGGGATGGTCAGAAAGTTTCTTATAATGTGCGTGAATTAGACGGTAAACATGTTCCCTCGTTGGAAGTGGAAACCAATAACATGGAAGAGTGGCTGTATAAGTCACTTGTCAATTCAGAATTCACGTATGAGAAAAGAGAGAACAATCATTATCTTGTTGTCCGTGATCACAGTCACGAGGCTGAAGCGATCAGTGAAATAGAACAACAGTCGGTAGTGACGGGTCGTGTTACTGACAATCAGTTTGAACCGTTAATTGGAGTGAATATCGTGGAAAAGGGAACCACAAACGGAACAGTCACCGATATTGACGGTCGTTATACACTTACCACCTCAAACAGTGCCATCCTGGTATTCTCTTATATTGGATTTGAAAATCTCGAAGTAACACGGAACAACCGTTCCTCTATTGATGTGGTGCTCAGTGAGGACAGTGAATTGCTTGAAGAAGTGGTGGTGGTTGGCTACGGCACACAGAAAGTGATCAACCTAACCGGTGCCGTGGGTGTAATTACATCAGAAGATATTGTGAAAAGGCCGATTACGAATGTATCTACCGGTCTTCAGGGGCTGGTACCGGGGATGACCGTCACCGCCAGTGCCAATGGGGGACTACCGGGTCAGTCAAATGCAACCATTCAGATACGGGGTATTGGTTCACGGAGTAATAACAGTCCCTTGATTTTGATAGACGGGGCGGAAGGAGACATGAACATTATCAACCCCAACGACATTGAAAGTATTTCAGTACTCAAAGATGCCGCCTCCGCGGCTATTTATGGTAACCGTGCCGCCAACGGGGTGATCCTCATCACTACCAAAAGTGTAACCGGAAAGGACCGGTCTCCGCGCATCAATATTGACACCTACTACGGAAGCCAGCAACCTACAAAAATGCCTCGTATGGCAGACAGTCCCACCTTCATGCGCTGGGAGAATGAGGCACAGGAGAATATCGGCGGTATTCAGAATTACAGCGAGGAAGATATACAGAAAGCCATCGATGGCACTGACCCCAATTATTTTGCCAATACCGACTGGATTGCTTCAACCTTCCTTAATGCTGCACCTCAGTATAGTCTCAATGCCAGTATTGACGGCAAGGCAAGCAATATGGGTTATTTACTCTCCTATGGATTCCTTGATCAGGACGGACTCACTGTAGGACAATCCACCAGTGCTATTCGTAATAATGTGCGATTAAAGCTGAATACTCAGGTAGCTGACTTATTTGATATCACTGCCAACATGAGCTATATTGATCGTAAGTTTAAGGCACCCAATAACGGGTTTGATGCAGCCAGCGGATCGCTTTACAACGCCATGCGTACACGGCCATTGGTACCGGTACGATTTACCGATGGCAAGTGGGGTTATGGCGGTGGACAAAGTAATCAGGTTGCTTATCTGACAGATGGTGGATCACAGGATTTCTCGTCACAGGAATTTACGGGTAATTTTTCAGTGAAAGTAGATCTGCTGGAAGGATGGACCGCTTCGGCCAACTATATCACCCGTCAATCCAACAGCTTTCGGAATGTACTCTCAAAGACAATCAACTTCTACTATCCGGAAACCACAACCCTCTGGTACACCACCAACACTCCCAACTCCATTGAAAACAGGGATTACCGGACACTGAGCCAGAATCTATTCGCACAAACGGACTATGAGGCGAGATGGGGTGCACATAACTTCAAGGCGATGGCTGGCTATCAGCAGGAGTGGCAACGTGCTGATTATTTCGCAGCAAGCAGAAAAAACCTGATTACAGAAAAGGATCCGATCCTTGATTTCGGGGCACCTGATACCCAGGCTAACAGCTCCACCGCCAATCACTGGTCTATGCGATCAGGCTTCGGAAGAATCAACTACAATTTTAATGAACGTTATCTCTTCGAAGCGAACCTGCGATATGACCTCACCTCCCGTTTTATCAAACAAAACAGGGGAGAATGGTTCCCCTCTTTTTCAGCGGGGTGGCGTCTTACGGAAGAGGAGTTTATGGCCCCAACACGTGATATACTGGATCAGTTTAAGATAAGAGGTTCCTGGGGTATACTGGGGAACCAGTTCTCTACCGGCTCAGATAACTATCCCTATCTATCCAGGATTGGAGTGGTTACAGTGCCTACCATCGGGGGGGTCTCCAATGATGGTTATGCCGAGACCTATATTGGGAATCCCAATTTGTTGTGGGAGATGCTCTATACAACCAATATCGGGGTAGATGTAAACATGTTGGACAATCGCCTCACATTAAATGGAGATTATTTCTTCAGAGAAACACGCCGTATGATTTATCAGCGGGAGTTTCCAGGTGCGGGAGGCTTTCCCTCGGTGATGGATGAAAACGGAGGAAAAATGGAGAACCGTGGTTGGGAGATCCAGCTGGGCTGGCGCGACAGGGTCAATGATTTCAACTATGGCCTCACCGCCACACTCTCAGATGTAAAAAATAAAATTACCGAGTGGGAAGGTGAGATTATTGGAAGCACCACAATCACAAAAGTGGGTTACAGCAATCAGTCGTTCTATGGACTTATCGCCGACGGCATTGCTGTGCCAACGGACTTTGAGAAATACAACCCCTATACCGGTAAGTATGAGAACCCCACCTTCCCTATTCTTGCAGGTGATGCTGGACTCGTACAACCGGGTGATATCAAGTACAAGGATCTGGATGAAAGTGGCACAATCGACCTGGATAACGACCGTGATGTGCTGGGTAGTTCCATCCCCCGATACACTTACTCGTTCAGGGGTGATTTGGAATACAAAGGAATTGATTTTAGTTTCCTTTTGCAGGGTGTAGGTAAGGTGGATGGTTATATTTACGGGCCGGCACGGCATGCTTTCACTGACCAGTCGACTTACCCCCAGGGGTTTCATGAAGGGAGATACCAGCCCTCCAATCCTAATCCCAACGCCTCTTATCCACGTTTCACATACAACCAGAGCTATAACCAGCGCTTTTCCACCTTCTGGATGGAAAATGCTGCTTACCTCAGGTTGAAAAACATCCAGATTGGTTATACGATCCCTCAGAGATTCACCAGATCACTGCGGATTGACCGTTGTCGATTGTATGCTTCTGCTGACAACCTTCTAACCTTCACTAACTATTTCTCTACCGCTGATCCGGAGAGACCGATCCAGGCAGGAGGTAACTATCCGCAAATAAAAACCTATGTATTTGGTATTAACATTACCCTTCACTAAAAAATTTAGAAATATGAAACGCAAAAATATCATTATATTCAATCTGTTTTTCATCCTTATCCTTTTCTCATCGTGTAATGATCAGTTCCTGGAAAAGGCACCCCTGGACGAACTGACAGATGAAAACTTCTGGCAATCGGAACTACAGGTGAAGAATGCAGCCAATGCCTGTTACTGGGGACTGATAGGCAAAGATCTTCCACTCAATGTTTCTGAAGGACTCAGTGACAATGCTCCCTGGTATACTTTAACAAGTTGGCGACAGATAGGCAGCGGATTGTACGGATCTGATTTTAGCCTGCTCAACACACGTTATCGTGACAGTTACAGACAATTAAGACGCTGTAATCATTTCCTCAATAATTATGAGAGAGCTACAAATGTTGACCCGATTTTGCTGGAGCAGTATGCTGCCGAGGTCAGGTTTCTACGAGCTTTCATCTACTATTATCTCACCTGCTTCTGGGGCGATGTTCCCTTCATCACCACCACAGTCAGTGCCGGTGATGAGGAGCTGACAGCACCCCGTACCGCTCGTTCTGTCATTGTTGATTTTATGCTTGATGAACTGAATGAAGCAGCCGAGAACCTTCCTCCCTATATTCAACCGGGAACGGAAAACTTTGGACGTATTTCAGGTGCCGGAGCCAAGGCTATGGAAGCACGTGTAGCTCTCCAGAATGAGCGGTGGGAAATTGCACGCGATGCCAGCCTTGCACTCATGCCGGGAGGACGTTTTGCTTATCATCAGCTATACTCCACCGGAAGGCCCGAACAAGACTATTTTGACCTTTTCACCTTCGAAGGGAGAGCATCAAGAAACCCCAACAACCGGGAGCCAATCCTATCCTATGTTTTCAACTTCAACCTGCCCACTCCCACCCGGCACAATCTGAGCAGGGAACTTCAGGTACCTGATCAGATCATCCGCTTCAATCCCACAAAATCATTGGTTGACAGCTACCTTTGCATTGATGGACTACCTATCGAGAAATCACCTCTCTACAAAGGTGATGGAACCTACACACCTGCCTATAGTGCTTATGACAGTGTTTTCGTAAATCGTGATCCGCGACTCAAACAATCGATCGTTTATCCTGGATACGACAAGTGGTACGGTCGTGAAGATGGCAGGGGCACCTCCAATCCTGCGGAGGATGCATCTAAAACCAATATCTTTCGTTCACCCAAATTCAACAACGATGGCAAGGGTGCCGTCACTTACACCGGTTATTATGTACGCAAATATTGCGAGCCAACGAAAGTGCCGGTATACAACCAGGACGATAATGATATTATCTTTATTCGTTACGGAGAGATTCTGCTCACTTATGCTGAGGCAATGTATGAACTGGGTGCACTCAATCAGTCGGTAATTGATGAGACTGTGAACCTGTTGAGAGACCGTGTGGGAATGAAAAGAATGAACATGGTTGAGTTAGTTGCTAATGGGCTCGATCTGAAAACAGAACTGGAGCGTGAGCGAAGAGTTGAACTTTTTATGGAAGGCCATCGGTGGTTCGATCTGCTTCGCTGGAAACAAGGTTATCAACTGGGTGTAGATATGTCGGAGCCACCTGCCCGTCAGGAGATGGGGATTTTAAAGGGAATACGTAAAGATTATGCTTTCAACCCCTCCGTATTTGCCTCAAGCACCAAGTTCGACGATAAAGGTTATCTTATATTTGATGAATCACGTGTCTTTGAAAGTCCAAAGAACTATTTATGGTCGTTACCTTTCAGACAGATGGAACTGAATCCCAATCTTCGTCCAAACAATCCAGGATGGGAAGATTAATAGATATTTAAGTATATATGAAAAAAATTCAATACCTCTTCATTACGCTGCTGTTACTGAATCCGTTCGGTTTCTACAGTAATGCCCAAACGGTTAAACTGCTGAATATGAACGTGAGAATGTCGGGGCAGATGGTCGGATATAACACCACCCCATTTGCGAACTTTATCAAGGGGTATGACCCTGATTTTGTGACATTGCAGGAGGTTGACTTTATGACAACGCGAAACGGGAATAAAGATTTCACCACTGAGTTGGCAGCGGAACTGGGCTACTTCTCAGCTTTCGGGCAGGCACTTGACTATCAGCAGGGTGAATATGGTGTAGCCATTCTATCAAAATATCCAATTGAGAAAATCTCCAACAACAGAATTACCGGTAACACTGCCGAGATGAAAGAACCCCGTACGGTGCTCTACATCGATGTTATTGAACCGGTGTCGGGACAGAGGCTGAGGATAGCAGTGACCCACCTGGATCACTCTACTGATGGAGTACGTTCATCAATGGTACAACAGCTAAATGGAATTATCGGATCATCATTCCCCACCCTTCTTGCAGGTGATTTCAACGCCAGACCCACTGAGTCGGCCATCACCACAGGTATGTCATCATGGCAGCGGATATGCAATAATTTTGCTACTTTTCCTTCATCTGCACCTACCAGCAAGATAGATTACATCTTCGGTAAACCGTCCGGACGGTGGAGTGTAAAAACATTTGAAGTACTGACCAATGTTAAGGAGATAACAGACCACTGTGCCATGCTTACCGAAGTACAGCTTAATGAAATGTGATACAATGAACATAACAGGTAAATATTACTTCCTTTTATTCCTTCTTCCTTTGTTGTGGGGTTGCTCAGGAAATGACCCTGGTGATCCGGCAGTAAAGCCTGATCCGGAACCTGTATGGGACAAATCCAGGACAGTGAAGATATCATTCCTGTCAGATCTTTCAGGAAACAACCCTTTTACAGTCAGCAGCTATCCCGCTGTTGCCTCTTTCGTGAAGGAGGATGAGAGCCATCTCTTAATTCTCGACAAGGCCAATGTCCGGCATGCTTCACCACGACTGAATCCCGGAGCAAGGATTGCCGTTTTGGCGATGCGTATTCCTCTCTTTGTGCCTACATCTTTTTCCGATGACAGCTATACAGGTTGTATGCTCCTGCTCAGAAAGCCTGTGCAGCAGATGGAGCTGGCTAAAGTAACCGATGATAATCGTCTGATGCAGACAAGTGTGGATATCAGGCCCGGACTGGGTACGAATGTAGCAATCGTATCATTCAGTCAGGTTGAACAGGTAACCGCAGCATCAGCCCTCTTGAAAAGTGCTATTGAACAATCAGTACTTGTAACCGGAACGATCCGTAGAGATCATCTTCCACAATTAAGATCAACACTTTCAGCTACTTTACAAGAGAGCACATATGAACTAACAGTTGCTGAAAACAGTAATAATAACAGTACCCTTTGTATCATTATGCTGGGATCAAAAAAATGGAAGTTCAGAAAACTGACTGAGATTAGCGTGCAGAATAACATTAAAAGTTCACTTCTGGAAGTGGAATATTTAAAATGAAAATAATAAAATTTTAAAAAATAGGCTATGATAAAAATGAAAGGCATCCTTTACAATCTGATGGTACTCTCCACACTTATTTTGTGGAGTTGCACCGAAGAGCCCATGACTGTGGATTATACCGACGACAGCTCCTACCCTCCCCCGTCAGTAAATATTACTTCTCAGGCCACACTCGAGACAGCCGAATTCAGGAAAAATGAAACAATTACCGGAACGGTTACATCTGAGAACGGACTGCGTGATCTCTTTGTTACACTCCTCAAGAGTAGTGAAACAGGATACGAGGAGGTAAACAGAAACTACAGGGTTTACCAGACTTTCGACGATTTTCCCGAGAGCCAGGACTTCACACTTGAGATCACCATCGCTGATAAGGAGACTGTAGCAATTGGCGTGTTTGCGACCGATATCTATACAAAAAGTACCCTTTCGCCTGTAGTCATCCAACGTCTGAAAGGGATTCCTCCTGTGGTCACACTTACACCCAATCAGATCGAAGCGGTTGAGCTTGACGGTTCGGTATCCATTAGCGGTACTGCCTCCACACAGGTAGGACTCCAGTCGATCAGCTATGCCCTCGTACGTAAATCACCATACAGAGAGCTCTCTGAACCGGTTGCTATTACTGTGGCCCCTACCGATTTGGAGAAAAGCTTCAGCTTCGAAATTGCGGTTGATGACGAGCGGGCTGACGCAATCGCCGTGATAGTAACCGATAAGGACGGATTCAAGGAAACTGCGTTTGTAGATATCGTTACCATCACCGGTATTCCGGAAGGAAGAGCACTTATCTTTGAAGAGATCGAGATGGCACCTGAATGGGAAAATCCAATCAACCCCACGCAACCATATATCTTCTCATTTGAGGGATTGGTTGTTAACGGGCAGCTTAAAAATGTGGTCACCCTCAATGATCTGGTAAATGCTACCGGTGGGAGAATTGACTTTGGGTTCGTCAATTGCTGGAGAAACAGCGGACTGGTGGTCATCGCCAACCGCGGTCCCGGCTTTGTCAGTGCCGACCGTATCACGGGAGGAACCGTTGGTCGTCAGGTGGACACGCCATGGCTTACGATTGGTATGAATGCTACCTTCTTTAAAATTATCCCATCAGAGATGGTTGCGGAGATGGATCTGGACAACTTCTTCGATACCACCTTCGGCAACTGGGAGACTTTTCAGGAACTTGCGAAGTTATCCACCTTCGTGACTGGTACCGGCACGGGTGACAAGCAGCTGATGCAACGTATAGAGGCCTCCTCCGACAGAGCCACAACAGCTCATCTCCAGATCGTAAATGGCACCTATATCGCCATACGCCGGCAGTTTGAAGGTAATGTCAAGTATGGTATCATCAAGGTGATAGAGGCGGTGGATGACACACCGGCACTCAATGACCAGGGCAAGATACTTGGAGTAACCTCTGAACCGGGAAAGTCTCAGTATTACAGAGGTCCCGGGATGGAAGGATTCGAGTATGTCGGTGTCACCAGGCTCTATGGTAAGAAAACCACGTTAAAGATCATTGTTCAGCAATAATGATTTATTCAGGTGCATACAAAGGCAAGACGGTAGGTGACCGTCTTGCCTTTGCATTTTATTTTTTAGTCTGACAATTTATTTATAGTTTTGTAACATATAAACGGGTTTATATGTTACAAAACCTTTTCTCACTTTTACCCTTCCTTGTCAGTCTTTTCTGGTTGATACTCTTTTTGGTGGATTACGGAAAGTTTGATCCTGCAAAAAGGCTGCTTACACTCTTCATGCTGGTATGTACCATTCTCTATTTTTGTCACGCAGTTTATTATCATCAACATATTCATCTCTACAGCCTGGTTGAAAGTATCTACACATTCTGCACACTTGCAGTTTATCCACTCTATTATCTCTATATACGGAGGCTGACAAGTGAGAAACCTTTAGTATTCCATGATTACTGGGTATTACTTCCTGCTCTCATCATCAGTCTGGTATCGGTACTTCTTTATTCCCTTATGAGCGAAAGTGAACGGCTCACATTTGTGGAGCGTTTTTTCTTCAATCAGGACACATCAGTGGTTGGAAGCTCCCTGATTATAAGGGGACAGATTATCCGAATTCACATTGCCAAGTTTCTGTTTATTGCACAGTTATTACCTGTATCTTACTTTGGCTATCGACTACTTCTCAACTTCAGTAAGCAGGTGAACAACTATTATTCTGACACGCAAAAGAAAACATTGTCTTCCACCAGGATGATGCTGTCGTTATTTATTTTGTTTGCCTTTTTTTCTGCTATAGCCAATCAGCTGGGGCGTAATTTTTTTTTACAGGAATCATGGTTGATCGTAATTCCTTCAATCATCTTTAGTAGCATGATCTTTGCTGTCTGTTATGTGGGTTTGAAACAAAATTTCACAGCTGAGGATTTTCATTTGGAGACCCGGACAGCCCAAAAGGTAGAAACAGAAAACCCTTACTCCAACACAGAGATACTGATTGACAAGATCAGAGTATTGATGGAGGAGGACCAATTATTCAGGAAAATGGATCTACATATCTCTGATGTGGCCTTAAGCGTAGGTAGTAACCGTACCTACGTATCCACTTATATCAACAAGGAGTTGAATATGTCATTTTCAGACTATATTAACAATTACCGCATTGAATATGCAAAATCATTATTGAGCAAACAGAACAATACACTTTCACTCATTGAGATAAGTGAGCAATCAGGCTTCACCAACGAAGTATCCTTTTACCGGAATTTCAAGAAAATTACAGGCACTACTCCAAATCGTTGGCTTCACGAACATGCTTCTGAATGTTAATTTTACGATTTGTAGTTCTTATTTGTTGATTTGTAAGTGTAGTCATATTTGATATTTTGTTTCTTTAGATAATTAAAAAATAATCATGATATGACAAATCTAAAACTCAAGAAAGGGACAAGAAATAAAAGCATCCTTCTGAACATACTGCTCCTGTTGTTTTTCACTGTAACCATACAACAATGTAGTAGTCCGGAGGAGGAGATCATCATACCGGATAAACAGGGTCAGACAAAACCGGATAATGAAAACCCTGGCGGGGATGATCCGGGTGACACAGATCCCGGTGATCAGGAACCCGCTGAAAACCTCAATGTGGACAAAACCGGTGGAACGATCTTCAAGGAGGAGTTCAAACTGGTGATCCCGGCAGATGCATTTCCTGCCTCAGTCACCATGGAAATCACCGCACAGGCTAAAGGCTCCGTGATGAATGAGTTTGAGGCCTCCCCCTTCTACAAGGTGAAGCTTCCCCGTAACTTTACCAAACCCCTCAGGATAGAGCTGCCAACCGATACAGAGATATCCCAGGGAGATGTCTACTTCCGCTTCTCTGCACCGGGTGTGGAGATCAGTTCACAGCAGGAGAGTGTATCCACCATCTGGATCAAAGGCGTGAAAGAGGGTGCTGTCTACTATGCTGATCTGGTGCCGTTTGAAGAAGCTTCCGGTGAGACAGGCGAGCTGATCGTGGGATTGGTGAAGGACTATCAGGAATCGGATGATTCAGAAACCAGGGCCATTACCTCGGAAAAGAAATGTGTGGTGTACGCTCCCCGCTACTATCACGAAGAGAGCAGGGATATCGCACTACATGTGGAGGAAGCCATCAAACAGCTGGAAGCGATTGGATTCAGTTTTGCGAAACGGAACAAACAGATCCAGGTGGAGGTGAAGAAACTGAGCGGTGCGGATGCCTACGGCTATTTTATTCCCTCCCGCTACAGCAGTGATTGGAACTCGCTGGTGATCAACAGCCAGAAGCTATCAGAGAAAGAGGAGATCAAGCGCACCATCATGCATGAGATGACCCACTTCGTGCAATACTATTACGACCCCCGATGGTTGGTAACGAAATCGTTTGTGGGAGGTGATTTCCTTTGGATGGATGAGGCTGTAGCCGTCTGGGCTGAAAGCCTTTACGTGGAGGGCATATCATCTGTGCAACTGGGAAACCAGTTCTGTCCTCTGGAGGGTTTCTCCCCATTGACAGGTGAAGAAAAGAATGCGCACGGCTACGGCATGGCCGGGTTGGTCCGCTGGATCGCCGATCGTTACGGCAATGACAAGATCGTGGAGCTTCACAAGCAACAGGAAGCCGGTGCAACCTCTGTATATGATGCATTCGATGATGCATTCCCGGATCTCTTTCTGGAATATGGGATCTTTCTCAAGGATTATATCCGCGAAAACGGCGTGAAGGACCTGCTGCAGGGAATCGGTCGCGGCAAGATGTTCATCAACAGCATGAATGAGGTGAAAAGTAATGAACCTATTGGTATCAAACCTCATTCCACATTCATTGAACGAATCAGCATCGATCCTGATTACAAGCTACCCGACAAGGTTACCCTCTCCATCAAGGTGGAAGGCGGAATGGATGGCGGCAAAGGACAGATCTGTGAACTCTACCGCTACGACAATGAAAAAAAGGAGATCATCTTTGTGGATGAGTTTTTCGACTCCTACGAGTATGAAGAGGTATCGGCACTCCAGGAGAAGAAAGATATGCTCTTCGTGGTCTACTATCACCCTTTCAACAAGGAGCGTGACGTGACCATGACCGTACGGCTGGAAGAGAAGCTGGAGTTTGCAACCGGAAAGATTAAACTGACGATTGATCAGTTAAACAATTACAATGGGTTCTATTCTGCTTCATTCGCCGATGAGTTGGTCGTTCCTTTTGAAGAAATGAAGGGAACTTCGCGCTATGTAAAGGACAAAGTCATTTTCACCTCCTCTTCAACTTATACCAATACCTGGAGCAGTATGTTTGACAAAGGAGATTGTACCTGGGAGATTACTCTGGAAATAGATACCAAGTCGTTGAAAATACTCAAGGGATCAGCATCAAACGTCAGCAACATTTATAACCGAAGTGGGGCCTTGACAAGAAAACAGAGTTATACGCTTAGTTTCAAGGATGTCCCCTATATAAGAACCTATACAGACGGCAATAATCGAAGCTACCGATTTGGTGCATCAGAAAGCAACGGCAATATAGAGAACTTTGTTACTGCCTTTAGCAACAGTCTCGGGGAGATGACCTGGGATGGCTGGAAAACAAAAGAAGTCAATTCCTGGAAACCAAA
>JADKLW010000007.1_pt2 | contig 22737 bp, 18 predicted proteins | sample 8641881 | NCBI WGS metagenome assembly JADKLW01 (sample SAMN16272185, study PRJNA661076) | feces metagenome | isolation source: fecal sample from diarrhoea affected cattle B | host: Bos taurus | place: South Africa: Lokaleng Village, Mahikeng | collected 2019-09 | reverse complement strand
GACTCAAAATCCCCCGCCGCAAGGCGTGCCGGTTCGATTCCGGCCCCGGGCACCATCCATGCAAATCCTTGCGCTGCAACGGTCTTGGCACATTTCACCTGTCTGAGCTGAACCTCACTCCCGCCCACAGCTTTTGCCCGTACACAGCATTGTGCACAGTCGAAAGGTGAATGGCTCTTGGGCTTTACGGCTCTTCCCCGAAATCGGGGGATGGACGTTCATCAGACACGGTTAATCACACCGTTCCAGCCGCACTGAGCCAAGACCCTTAGGCGGTAATTCTCAAAGTTTCTAAATCCATATGCACGTCGTGAGAGCATTTCCATTTTAGTGTGGAAGCCCTCGGTGATGCCGTTGGATTTGGTAAAGCGCCACATCCGTACGATCGGCTCCAGCCATGATCTAAGCGTTTCAGCCAAGGCCCGAGCTGGGCTTTGTTCAAACTGCTCGATCAGGGCCAAGAACTGGGGCATCATCTTTTCGGCCCGCTTGCGTTTCAGACTCTTCATCACCAGAAATCCATTCAATTGTTGCTTGGCAAAATACAGCGCTCGAAGCACCGGCTCTTGTGCCAAATACTGATGCAGATTCTCTTTCTGTACGGCACTGAGCTTCCAGTGATGACGACGCATCAGGCTTAGTAGCCCACGGTTCTTGCGCCCTTCTGGGTCATACTGTTGCCACAGTTTTATGAAATGCTGGTTCACCAGACGCACCACATGGAAGCGATCAGCCACGATCATGGCATTGGGGAAGTACTGCCGGGCAATCCGACGGTACGTTTCGGACAGGTCCATCACAATCACCCGCACGTTCTCCTTGCCGGGCAAGCGCTTCAGATAGCTGCGTAAGCTCGCCTCTGAGCGGCCCAGCACCACATCGAACACCTTGTGATTCTTCAGATCCACCAACGTAGTGGCGTAACCGCGCTTGCGTGTGAAGAAGTGTTCATCAATCCCTAGCACCTGCGGGCAGCTGCGCCCTGACAGCTCCAACACCCGTCGCTTCACGAAGGATTGATACCAGCGCTCGACGGTGGCACTACCGATGCGGTGCGTATGAGTCAGCTTGCGCTGGCTGACGCCACCCTCATGGGCTTCAAACACCTCCAGCCGGTAGGCCTCGGTGGCACGCAGCCTAGGGAGAATCCCGGCGAACCGATGTCGGAAATAGCGGTTGCAGTCGGTGCAGTGGTACTTCGGAACGCGCAGGTGCAACACCACCAGCTTATTGCCCTGACGCGTGTGTTTGAGGGTGCGCTGGTAAGTGGCCTTGACGCGCAACTGGTGGCCGGCGCAGTACACACAGGCGGGCCGCCTACGCGGCCCGGCCCACACATGAATATCCTTCGTTCGTTTGACAGCCTCGATCACCAGGCCAGGGATACCTAGGGTAGAATCGATTGGGGACATCGGCATTGTTTCCTTTAGACAGGTTCTTCGCAAAAACAAGTCTAATGAATGTCGATCGTCCCCCGATCATGATGAAGAGCCGGCTTTACTCATCGAACTCATCCTCCCAGTTGGCGAGAAATTCTTCTATCTCGTTAGCTAGCGAAAAATCGAGCACCAAAAATATACCGTGGTCGGTCCATGTAGCCAGTGTGGTGAAAAGGTGTTCGCGCAAGCGAGTCATCATTTCAGACGTTGCCACTGCATTAACATCTGCCCTGACACCATCCCAGAACCAACCCGTATACAAAAGGTCTTCAAGCGCTCTATTGTTAGGAAGGTTTTTTACTCGATAACCATAAACAATCTCGCCGCCTTGCACCTCTGGATATTGCTCTAGCGCGCAACCACGCTCATGCCATCGCATCCCGATCGCTACAGCATCTTGCAAGTCATCCTCAAAAAACCAGACATCATCTAGTTTTCCGCTGTCATCATCGGCAATTACGACGGCATATCTACTGTTCCCAAAACGCTCCCAGTGAGCCAAAAATTCGTCCGGGGACCTACAAAGCGCACACCTTGGAGCGGGAGCAGGTGGTGGGTTATCAGCGACGATACCCTCCAATTGCAGCGCTATTGGTCCATATCCGTTGCCACCTGGAGTGATCCTCTGTTCTTTACTATTGTCTTCTCGGAAGTTTTCAGTGCCCATAGCAACGATCCTCACGTAACCGCCTTGGCGCTAGCCAAGTATCTCGACTAGGCGCCTCATTACCCAGTCCAACTCGGGAACCTCAAGATCCCAGTCCCCAGAGCGCATTTTGGCCTCCACGCCTCTTCTGGTTCGCTCGAGGTTAAACTCGCGCGACCAGTCAGGATTTTCACGATGCTTGCGCAATACGTAGTTCTTCAAGTGCTGCGCTAAGTCCTCAGCGTTCTCGTAGGCCTCTTGGTGCTCGGCGTCACTAGCCAGATTGGAATAGATGCCATCATCCGTCAAACGCACAGCTAGCTTAGGCATCGCGCCAGTCAAGCTGGCGCTGATGGTCCGGCGCGGGAAATCGTCAGGAACGGTATTACTCATCCCGCCCCTCCCCCGCTGCTGCGCCTGCTTGCGCAATAGCCTCATTAATCTCCTCGACTGTCAGCACTTCGCTGGTCTTGGCCGCCAAGAGCCCCTTAAGCATGTCGACCGACACTTCCCGGCCATGCGCTCGAAGTAGTGGCTGTGACTCTTCGGCGGAAGGCCGCCCTCTTCCATCTTCATCTCCCACTGCTGGCCTCCCTTAAATTAAGTCCACGCCGCATTCAGACACGAAGCGCATCGGTAAAAGACCATCGAATCCCTCCGGCGTTCTCGAATCTCCATTGCCGCCCCGCAAACCGTGCACTGCTCCTTCGCTTCGTCGACGTAGTTTCTATGCCGCGGCTCTTTGGGTAGATAGCTATAGAGCTCCGCGGGGACCTCCTCCACAACAAAGTATCGTCCATCCTCACGATCCAAGACTGCGCCATGGCGCTCCGCATAGGCACGATGTGCTGTCGGGACATCGAGATAAATTTTTTCCATTTGAGGGCTCCGCTGTCTTAGTGAAAAATCTTCACCTGAACACAATCCTATCGGCCCTCAAACAGCCATGTCAATCTTTTTTTATATAATGCAATCAATAGCTTACCGGTAATTCTGAAAATTGGTTCTACCTTCCAAAAAATCTTATATGATAATAATAATTATCATATAAGAAGCCGCCTCAGCCCCCTCTCAGTACCGCCGTTTTCATGCTACGAATACCGCGCTTATATGCAGATTTATCGTGATGAGCCTACCGTCGCTCGGTCAGTGGACAATTCACAACAATCGTGAAGAATGTCATAAAATTTGACAGCAACTAGCCCCCTGTCGACTTCCATTCAATAACGCTGGGATACACAATATGGCATATACAAGTGAGGTGCTGCCATGACTATTCCAGAACCCTCCTCCAGATCTCGCGAGGCCAAGCTTTTCCGTAATAACTGCAGCCAAGCCGTACGTATACCAGCCGAATTCGAATTGCCTGGCGATCGCGTCTGGATCCGGCGAGAAGGAGCAAGACTGATCATTGAGCCAGTGACTGGACCAAGCAACATCGTGGAGCTGCTAGCCCAGTGGAAGAAAGAAGAGCAACTAGGACCGGAAGACCAGTTTCCCGATATCGCCGACATGCCTCTCGCGCCGGACAATTTTCTTTGAAAGGCTATCTGCTTGACACCAACATTCTCAGCGACCTCTTGCGCAATCCCGATGGCCAGGCGACCGGACATACCTTGAGTCGGTCATCATGCTGTTTGCCCCAGTATCATCGTTGCTGCCGAAATGCGCTACGGTTGCGCGAAGTGTGCCGTAAAGCGTAAAGTGGCCGAATGTCGCCTTTATGTTTTATTTCCCATTGGGACGCATTATGCTTTATTGAGGTTGGCGTACTAGCCCAGAACGCTTTGTCTGTAAAAAGTGATGGTTTTAGCGACTTCGAGGCTAGGGAACCCCAAGACGTCTATTGCAGGATTGGGTGTAGCGCTGGAAAATCCCTGTATGTGCAATCGATACACTACACCCACCGAAGCGGACATTGAACGCAATTGGCACCTGGGTCGTCAAAACCCGCCGCGCTGGTGGGAGCCGCAAATTTTTCCGCGCGCTCAAGGACCATTCATCCGTAACGGGGCAACCGGCCCACAATTGGCCATTGGGCAGTGGGGCCTAATCCCGCATTTCGCCAAAAGCGCAAAGCTTCCTTACCAGACAAACAATGCCCGATCCGAGGAGTTGGCGATCAAACCCACGTTCCGACAGGCTTGGGCGCGCGGGCAACGCTGCATTATTCCTGCCGAATCCTTTGACGAGCCGTGCTGGGAGTCGGGGCACAACGTCTGGTGGCGGTTTTGGCGGCGGGATAAGGCTCCGTGGGGCCTAGCCGGGCTTTGGAATACCTGGCTCGATAAAAAGACTGGAGAATTGGTCGAGAGTTACACCATGCTCACGATCAATGCCGATAACCACGCACTCATGCGGCGCATGCACAAGCCAGATCCCAAGCTGGCCGCAGACGCTCAAGATAAACGCTCTGTTGTACCTATCGAGGCGGGCGACGTTGATTTGTGGTTAGCCGGGAAGAATGAGGAGGTCGGGCTTCTGCTCAGATGTGCGCCCCAGGAGCTATTTCGTGCCGCGCCCATTGAAGAGCAATCCCGCCAGTCGTCTTTGCTATAGCGGCTTCCGACCCAAAGCGGCCGATGACTACCTCGCCCCGTCGTGAAATTGGGGTAATGCGGCGTTCGAAATTTCCTAAAGCCTTGGGGACAACCGCAGCATAGTTGCTTTTTGAAACATTACGGAATATGGTTATCGTTGGCACGTTTCTAATTAAGAAGAAGCACCGTGACAAATCAACGACCTTTCAGAGTCTTGTGTTTGGACGGCGGCGGCATGCGCGGCGTCTATCAGGCCTCGTATCTTGCTGCATTTGCGGCTCGTGTATGTCAAGCGGACCATAAGGCTGTGCCAGCGCTCGACATCGGGAGCACGTTTGACCTCATCGTCGGCACGAGTACTGGCGGCATTGTTGCGTGCGCGCTCGCTAAAGGGATTCCTTTAAAGGATGTTCAATCGCTTTACTTCGAACATGGTAGTGCAATATTTCCCTACCAATTTGCACGATCGCTCCCAATCCTCGGAAACGTTGTCCGCGGACTCGGTTTAGGGCTCGCCCGTGGCGAAGCAGCATTGCGCGGTGCCCTGCAATCCAAACTCGGCAGCACTACCATCGGCGACGTATACTCCCAGCGCGGCATCGCTCTGGCAATCCCCGCCGTGGACATCAATCGGCACTCTGCGGTAGTTTTTAAAACTCAGCATATGCAGCGCTTAAACGGACGCGACAACCCAAGAACGCTGGTAGATGTGTGTCTCGCCACTAGTGCTGCACCAATACTTCGCTCAATGGCGTGCCTAGTGGAACCGGGCGGCGAGGGCGCCACGGCTACGTATGCAGACGGCGGCCTGTGGGCTAACAACGCGGGGCTGATCGCCATGATCGAGGCATCTGAGATCCTCGACGAGCGGAGCGAAAAGCGCCCCATCCAACTCTTCATGCTCGGAACACTCCCCTCACAAGGCGGTGAGGAAATCTCTGCGCGGCAGCGTTATCGGGGGGCGTACGGATGGAAGCTAGGCCTCAAGGCTATTGAGGCCAGCATGAACGCCCAAGCAGTGGGGTACGGCTACACTGCTGGCAAAGTCGCGCAGTTGCGCAAAGACGGAAGTTTCGCTTACCGCCTACCAGCGCAATGCCCATCCAGGGCACTGCAGCAGCATCTGTCCAACATGGACGACGCGCGACTCAAAGTGCTTAATGCGTTGACCCGACAGGCCATCTCGGATGTTGACTACGCCTGGGCCACTCAGATGGAGAACGCGCAGATGGCTGCCTTCCGCACCGCCTTGTCGGAATCTAAACCCCACCCTAGCGAAAACCAGGAGGAGTATAAGAATGGTTGATATCGACTGCCACAGCGACATAATCGGTTTCCATGACGACGAGGTGACGCTACCCGCCGCCGAGCGGAAAGACATGAGAGAGCGGCGTGACGTCGGACGTGATCGCCTAACCAAAGGCCTCGACACGGCTGGTAAACCACAACCAAAAGAAATGCATTCGCAAGGCTCCTACCAGATGCGCACGATGGTCCAAGACCCTGATTGCGACTATGACATCGACGACGGCGCCTATTTCGCAGAAGAAGATCTGCAAGACGACGAGGGCGTGGCGCTTAGTCCGCTGGCAGCGCGCCAGCGTGTATGCGACGCCCTGGCGTGGGATGGCCGGTTTAAGCAGTCCGCCGAGGTCCGAGACAACTGCGTGCGCCAACCCTATGCTATTGGATACCACATTGATGTACCAGTTTATCGGGTTCTTACAGAGAAAGTCTGGACCGGTGACACCATTACGAAATATGAGCTAGCGAGTGGTGATTCGTGGGTTATCTCCGACGCACGCAAGGTGACTAAGTGGTTCAACGATTTGGTCGGCGAACTGAACTCGGGCGAGGCCGACGGCAGCCAGATGCGTCGAGTAACAAAGCTTACGAAGAAGTTTGCTCGCCGCGCTGACTGGAAGGATAAAGCCACGAGTGGCATCACAATTACGAAACTCGTGGTGGATAATTTTTCGTCAAACAGCAATCGCGACGACATAGCGCTGCGCGAAACGTGGAAGAATATCTACGCCACTCTACTCTTGACGACCAAGGTGGCTCATCCGGTGAACCCCAACAACTTGGCGGAAGATGGTGATGAAAAGGTGGCGTTCTTCCGCGACTGCTTAAAGAGTGCCCTAGACGATCTGCTCGTGCTCGACGACTACAACTGTACGCGCGCCGATGCACGCAGCGCGTGGGATAGGGTCTTTGACACTACGCACTTCTCGAGCAGACCCGACCCTGACGGTGGCGCCAAGGGTGTCGCCCCGTTTATCGAAGTGACCTCGTCCGGCACGGCGCAGCGCGACGACGGAGGCGGACGGTTCGGCTGAATGGTGGCACCGCAACACCTAGACGACATTGACGTTGCCCTGGAGACACACCAACCGGGGCGATGGCGACGCTTGTCCCCAGACGAACCAAAGCCAAAGGTGCCAGTCGATTTTTATGCAGGATGGCACATTAGCGTCCCCGATGGCGCCGTTCGCGCTCCGGGCGTGCGCTACTTTGTGTTGGTCATCGGCCGGACATTCCCGAACTCCCAACCGAGGATGCTGGTGCCAGAACTAGGGAGCCTCTTCCAATGGCCGCACGTAGAGCCGGCCGGCCTACTATGCCTAGCCCCGACTTCAATTGAAGCATCTACACGAGACCGGGTAGGGCTACTTCTAGACCATACGTTTCGACTGCTCAACTTTTCCGATAAACAGTGCCAAGCAGAGTTTCGGCGTGAGTTCGGTTCCTATTGGTCCCAGCTAGCAACTCGGGGGCAGGATAAGTTGCGTGTCTTAAGCCTACTCAAGCCGTCAGACCAATCGCGTAAAGTCATATTCCACTTCGCAGCTCGCCAACGTCGCATTATTGTCGCCGACGATTTCTCAACGCTCTCAGCTTGGCGGCATAACGTAGGGGAAGCCACCACCCCTCATCAAACGCAGCCGGCCCTGCTCCTACGACTACAGCGCCCTTGGCTCCCTGATGAGTTCCCCGCCACGGTAGCGCAGTCAATCAACGGGATCCCCGACGAGCTTGTCAGACCTGTTTTGCTTCAACATCCGTGGTCGCTGTTCGTGTTTGAAGCACCAACCGACACCGGGCCAGTTTTCGCCGCAGTCCTAATAAATAGCAATAAGCTATCCAAGCTTAAGAATGGCTTTCGCAGCTTGCAGCAGGTACCGCTGGAGAACATTAAGCGTGGGCTGGCGTCGCAGCGCGTCGAACGAGTTGCGGTCAGCCGGCTTGATCCAGCTTGGGTTCACGGACGGGGCCACTCTGCGGATCTGAAGTCCCTTCAAGTCCGCAGAGTGGCAATCATTGGGTGCGGTTCGATCGGGTCTGAAATTGCGGCTTTGCTAGCAAAAGCCGGTGTGGGCGAGCTCGCGCTATTGGATCACGATACTTTGAACTCTGCCAATCTTGGTCGTCACTTCTTAGGCGCTACGTACTTGGGGCGCAATAAGGCGCAGGCCCTCGCCCAGGAGCTCTGTTACCGACTCCCGCACCTGGGAATTAAGTCCGCTCATCCTAAGAAATTCGAATGGCTGTCGGCAGGCGAACTCAGCCAGCTCGCTGACATGGACTTAATCGTCACCGCTGGGCTCGACTTTGACGGTGAAGCCGCCGTGAATGCTTGGCGACACACGCTGGATCGGCCGCCGGCGTACGTTAGCACCTGGGCGGAGGCCTTCTGCACGGCAGGCCATGCGGTGCTGCTGTATGGACCCGACGATTTGATGGCAAGGTTCGAACAGGAGCGCCCGACTTTTCGCCTCACAGACTGGCCCCAAGAGGCCAATCATCTGATCATTGAGGCCGGCTGCGGCAATGTGTTTCAACCGCACGGTGCCGCCGACCTATTGCCCATCATCGCAATGGCGGCACGCCTAGTATTAGATGCATTTGCTGGCCGAGTACCAGACTCCTGCCGCCGAACTTGGTTCGGTGATCGCGAGGCCGTCACTACACTTCAAGGAATTACTCGCGACACCTTCACCGAAATCAATGCAATGCGACAATTCCGATGGTGAAACAGACAGAAACCGAAGTCTTACAGGCTGAAGTGATCGGCCTGCTCGCAGATATCGACCAACGGGTGCTAATCGCCCCTGAAGTGATCATATATTTGCGGCGGCGTCGCCAATTGACAGCCAGGGCGCACGAGGCCGGCGGTCAATTGTTTGGCACTATCGACGCGGCACAGGTCTGCGTTAACGTGGCAACTGGACCTTACCGCGGCGACGAACGATCCCGGTACCGCTATCGATCCGATTTGAAAGCGGCACAGCGCACCATCAACGAGCAGGCGAAAAACGGGCTGCTCTATTTGGGCGAATGGCATACACATGCGGAGGATCGACCGGATCCGTCTAGTCTGGACGACGAAGCCATGAGACTCTTGCTGAAGCGATCAAAATTGAATAGCAACTCGCTACTCATGATGATCGTCGGCCGTGATCCCACTGTCGAAGGCCTCAGGCTTTGGTCTATATCTCCCGACTTATCAGTGCAATGGCAGTTGGCTTTCGCAAAGAGGTAATGGCCAGCCGCTCTCGAAGAGCTGCCTTGTTAGTAGCTCAGCGTCGAGCTATAGAAGAGCTCTGGCTCAATAGGTGCGGTAAAGTCGATCTGAGGGCAATAAGTGGCTCATAGAGCCATTTGCGCGCGAGATACATTAAACCCACGGCTCGCCGCCTCGTGAACGCACGCTGGAAATGAACGCGGGGAGTTCTGATTAGGTAGCCTACACATGAATATGGAGTTATGAGGATTAAGCGGCCGCTTCTGGCCGACAAACGACCTTCTCAGATCGACCCAAACCGGAAGTTCGGATTTGCGCCACCAATGACTGCTTTGCAGTTAGCCGTCGATCACAGTCGGCAGCTGACTTCACGGTTTCGGCCTCATGCCGGCCACGGCGCGGCGATGATTATCGGCGATGCGATGGTTGTGTACGGACCGAGGCATCTCTCTGCAGCTTTCGACGCCCGAGCATTCGACGCTGGGGTACGTCGCTTAAATCAAGTCGGCGCTGGCGGCACCGGAGGCGCCTTGATCTTCGCCCACGATTCCGCCTGACGTTTCTCGTACCCTACATCGAGAGCGCATAGGCTCGTTGACACTGGATCCCGATCTACAGCCTGGCGAGTCGCGCTACCTGGCGCCAGCCGAAGTGGCTGATCTTGCTCAAACCGGAGATACTGATACTCCGGTTTGAGCAAGCGTTTTTACTTGACTGCGTTCTGAATCTTGTCGTTTGCGCTGCTTAGTGCATTGTCTACTTGCTTGCCCGCTTTTTCTGCCGGGCCTTCTTTTTCGCAACCTGCAAGGGCCAGAACCAGCATACCCATTGCGATTGCTGCAACTGTCTTGCTTTTGTACTTAATCATTCGCCTCACCATTGGAATTTCGGGCCTAGAGCATACTATTAAATGTGTCGGCGCTGGCGGGTGCCGATCGAACTTGTCAGCGTGTGCCACTCTGCTGGCTCTCTGACGCCGATTGGCTAGAGTGTTGACTGTCTACTTTCTTTATCTGCCACCGGCTGCTCCTGGCCGAGAGTAGCCATTCTACGAATCATCAGCCGCAATGGCCACTTCAATGTGGCGGAACGAGTGCCTGATTACAATGGCGGCTTCGGCCTTCTCACTGGCGCTAGCTAGTCGTTCACGAAGCCGGATTGTATTTTCATGATTACCTGGATCTGGGTCTGCGCGGAATTGCCCGCATTTCTGGGGCGGAGCCTCCATGCTCTGCAAGCCTTTTCGCTGAAGCTTGCGGAATGGATTCATTTATCTGATCGAGACTCAATTTTGAGCCGTCTGTTTTGCCTTCCAAGAGGCCGTGTAACTGCTTGAAGGTTCCTTTTGGTCTAGTCGCCGTTAGCTCGGCACATCCCCCCGGTAGTAGGTCGAGCTCAACTTTGTCTCCGGGTTGAATTCCAAGATGGTCGAGCACTTCTCTGTCAAGAGGTACTTGCCCCCGTGAGGTGACGGTTAGGGTGGTCATTTTGGCTCCACGTTCAGATGCAGCATCAATTGTACGGCGAGCATCGGTGCCCAGCGTATTAGGCATGACGTTCACCTCAGTTGTGTACCTATCGATACCCACCGCAAATAATCTCCGCGGTCATGCAACACCTAGATGGAGATGGAAGATTTGGGGAGCCGATCCTCGCCTTAAGGCGAGTAGTCGGGGCGTAGCCCAGGAGCCGACAAACCGCCACGGGCGGGTGTTCGGGGCGCCAGCCCGGGTGCCGCGCTTTGATGCCTGACGAACAAGCCCGGAGCCAAAGGCGACGAGTTCGGCAGGTAGCGAAGCGTGGGGCGCTAGCCCAGTCCAGCGGCACGCTGGTGGGGGAGCCGCCTGAAGTTTTTCCGCAATTGGAGGGCTTGCCCGACACGCGGAAAAAGCTTTAGGTGGGGGCAAAGCCCGGCCTCCCTCCCGCTGAAGGCGGGCGGGCAAGGTGCTTTCGAAAGGCGGACCTCGCGGGGCCACGGCTGACCGTAGGGCAGTTGGGGGAGGTCCGGCGGTGGCGACCAGGGCGAAGAACTGGGCGACATGAGAAAGCAGCTTGCCCGCCCGACGTAGTCGCCCCGAAGGGGGGGCCGCAGGCCCGGTGGGAGGCCCCACAAGCCATGCGTAGCATGGCGCTGTAGTCCGACCTCTCCGAGGTTGGGCGTGAAGGCAAGCCCGGTAAGGAGTTCAGCACTGCTGAACGACCTAGGGTGCGCGAGCATTCCGACCTCAAGGGAGGATGCGGAAGTACGGTATTCCTGGGCCGCACCGCGGTCTGGAATACCGTCAGGAATGGCTGCGCATGCAGTCATTCCTGCGCTATACGCCAGTATGACTACTAAAAATCCACGCCTCGACATGGGCGAGCACGCCGCCCGCGCGCTGCTCCACATCAATCAATTCGGCTGGCTCCGCGCAACCGAGTTAGGCCGGCTGCTGCATCCATGCCAACCACACTCAAGGAAGTACGCAGAAGCGCACTTGCGCAAGCTCAACGAGCTGCGCTTGGTGATTCCGCGCCAGCTTCCTGGCGCCAGCGCCGGGAAAGCTTATGTTCTATCTTCGCGCGGTGCTAGCCAGCTCAACGACTGGCGAGGTGAACAAGCTTATTCGACAGGCAAAGACTGGGGGTCGACAGCTAGCGGCATATGGTTGCCGCCAGCTTCTTGGCGACACGATCTGATAGCGACCGGGGTGCTTGCTTTGCTGGCTGAAAGCGGCTTGGATGTGTATCCCGAATCATATCTGCGGCGTATCGAACCGGATGCACGTAAGCATCCCGATGGCTTGGTCGCTGACCGCGAAAACGGATTCTCGATGTGGTTAGAGGTTGAAAATGCTCGAAAGAGCGGTCGCAACATCGAGCAGCTAGTCGAAGCGGTGGCGTTGGCCAGCCGCAAAACACCGATCACAGCATTCGATGTCGTCCAAGATGTGCCAATAAAAATGGGGCTCGTAGCAATAAATGCCGAGGCACGAGATGAACGCGGCTATCGCTTGAATCACTTGCATCGGATCGCATCCGCTTTGCGAAAGAGAAGGCTTGCAAAGCCCTTGCCACTATATGTTGCTTGGCTCACGATGAGAGGCGTAGGCGTGCATTCCCTAGTGCTGGAGGAAAAACTGTATGACCCAGATGCGATGTAAGTTTTGGGAATAGCGCTAAGGTCCTCAGTGAGGATTCGGGTGTACGCACATGATCGAGCAACCATCAGCGAAAACCATTACCTTTGCACATGCCCCCCAATAAAAACAATAAGCTTTGGCGGCCTTAAGCGCTAAGGTGGCGTTTTGGCATAAGAAAACCCAGTAAAACCCAGTTTAAATAACCATTAATTCTTAAAGCTAATCCATAAATAACCAAGGGTTCTGTTATCTACCAAATGCAGTTGTTTAGGACGCGATTGAAATTACTATTGATTATAAGTAGCCGTTCACCTTATGCCAAAACGCCACCTTAGCGCTTAAGGCTGCCAAAGGCGGCGTTTTGGCATAAGGAAATTCAGTTCAAAAGCAATATATGCCTTTATCGAACAAGGCCGCTTTTGAGCCAATGTCGTACTATAGCTCGACCTTAAAAGATGGCGTACCGAGCCTTGCATATGTCCGCACTGACCACCCTACTAATGACCTACCGCAACGCTGCCGTCTCGGAACGCGAGAAGGGTACGTACTTTGAAGAGCTAATGCTCACGTACTTGCGTAACGAAGCGACCTATCGCGAGTTGTACTGTGACGTATGGACGTATGCGGAATGGGCAAAGCAACAAGGGTTTGACGCGCGTGATGCTGGCATCGATTTAGTGGCCAAGACCCACGGCACTGACGAACTCCATGCCATCCAGTGCAAGTTCTACGCTGAAGACTATCGTGTTCAGAAAAGCGACATCGACAGCTTTTTTACAGCGTCGGGCAAAAGCACCTTCAAGCACCGCGTTATTGTCAGCACGACCAACAACTGGAGTACGCACGCTGAAGACGCGTTGCAGGATCAGAATCCGCCCGTCAGCAAAATTGACCTTTTTGACTTGGAAAACAGCCAGATCGACTGGGCTCAGTACCAACCGGGCCAAGCCCCGGTGCTCCAAGTCAAGAAAACCTTACGCCCTCACCAAAAAAGCGCACTGGACGCCGTAGTTCATGGGCTAAAGACCGCTGAACGCGGCAAGCTGATCATGGCCTGCGGCACGGGTAAAACATTCACAAGCTTGAAGATCGCGGAGCAGATCGCCGGAGCAGGCGGGCGAGTGCTGTTTTTAGTGCCCAGCCTATCGCTGCTGTCGCAGACTTTGACGGAATGGACGCAAGAGTCCGAATTGCCGCTGCACAGCTTTGCGGTGTGTTCCGACAGCGACGTTGGTAAGAAGCGTAAGGTAGACGATGATGTCGTGCAAACTTTCACGCACGAGCTACGCTACCCGGCCACCACTGAACCGGCTCGGCTGGCCTCCGAAATGGCCAAGCGCCACAACGCTCAGCACATGAGTGTGGTCTTCAGTACCTATCATTCTATTGATGTCATCAGCCAGGCGCAAAAGCAGTTCGACCTGGCGGATTTCGATCTGATCGTCTGCGACGAGGCACATCGCACCACCGGCGCCACGTTCGATGGTCAGGAAGAAAGCGCCTTTGTGCGCGTACATAACGCCGATTTCATCGGTTCGAAAAAGCGTATGTACATGACGGCTACGCCGCGCATCTATGGTGACTCAGCCAAAGCCAGTGCGGAAAAAGATAACGTAGCGCTCGCATCAATGGATGATGAGGCTTTGTTTGGCAAGGAACTATTCGTTATCACGTTTTCAGAGGCCGTAAAACGCGGTCTGCTGGTCGACTACAAGGTCATTGTGCTGGCGGTCGAGGAGGCCCACGTTAATCGGCGCCTGCAGGCGCTGCTGGCCGACGGTAACAATCAATTGAAGGTCGATGATGCTGCGAAGATCATTGGCTGTTGGAAGGCGTTGTCCAAGCAAGGCCTGGATGCTGATCTGGCGGAAGATGCCTCCCCTATGCAGCGTGCCGTGGCATTTTGCCAGGTGATCGAGGCCAATAACAAAGGCAAAACGCACAAGGTCAGCTCCAAGAATATTGCGGGTATGTTCCAGTCCGTGGTCGAGGCTTATCAGGAAACCGAAGAGTTCGAGACCGTAGGCGCCTTGACCTGCGAGGCGGCGCACGTGGATGGCAGCATGAACGCTAGCCAGAAAGAGGAAAAGCTCAACTGGCTAAAGGCCGAAACGCCCGACAATACCTGCCGCATCCTAAGCAACGTGCGCTGCTTGTCTGAAGGCGTTGATGTGCCGGCGCTGGATGCGGTGCTGTTCTTGACCCCACGCAATTCGCAGGTGGACGTGGTGCAGTCCGTCGGCCGAGTCATGCGCAATGCACCCGGCAAGAAGCGCGGCTATGTGATCCTGCCCGTCGTTATCCCGGCCGGGGTAGAAGCGCACGAAGCACTAAACGATAACCAGACCTACAAAGTAGTATGGCAAGTCTTGCAGGCGTTGCGCTCACACGATGATCGCTTTGACGCCATGGTCAATAAGCTGGATTTGATCGGCAAAGATGTCAAGAAGATGGAAGTCATTGCCATCACGGATAAGATCCAAAAAAGGCAAGAGCGTAAGCCAGGCGAACCCAAGAAGCCCCGCGCCAAGGGTAAGTTCAGACTAGGCGAACGGACACCCGACTACGCCGACCCCGATGCACAAGCCACCCTTCAATTTGAAATCGGCGAGATGGAAAAAGCCATCTACGCCAAACTCGTGCAAAAGGTGGGCAACCGCCATCACTGGGAAGACTGGGCTAATGACATTGCCAAGATCGCCCGCACACATATTGACCGCATCAGCGCCATTATTGAAGAGCCGGCCAATACCCGCGAACGGGATGCTTTCGATGCCTTTGCAGCCGAGCTTCGCGACGATCTGAACGACAGCATCAACGATGGCGAGATCATCGAAATGCTGGCCCAGCACCTCATCACCAAGCCCGTCTTTGACGCACTATTCGAGTCCTACAGCTTTGCCCAGCACAACCCGATGTCGCAGGCCATGCAGGGCGTGCTGGATGCCTTACACGAGCATCATCTGAATAAAGAGGCTGACACGCTGCAACGCTTCTATGAAAGCGTTGCCATGCGGGCAGACGGTATCGATAACGCCGCGGGCAAACAAAAAATTGTGGTCGAGCTGTACGATAAGTTCTTTCGCAATGCCTTCCCGCGCATGACCGAGCGCCTAGGGATCGTATATACGCCGGTCGAGGTCGTGGACTTCATCATCCACAGCGTCAATGATGTCCTAAAGGCCGAGTTCGGTCAGACGCTGGGCAGCGACGGTGTGCATATTCTGGATCCCTTTACCGGAACGGGCACCTTCATCACCCGTCTGTTGCAAAGTGGCTTGATGACGCCCGAGCAATTGAAGAAAAAGTACAAGAACCAGATTCATGCCAACGAAATCGTGCTGCTGGCTTACTACATTGCAGCCATCAACATCGAGGCCGTGTATCACGACATCGTAGGCGGCGACTATGTGCCCTTTGAGGGCATTTGCCTGACCGATACTTTCGAGATGTATGAGAAGGAGGACCTGGTAAGTGATCTGCTGGAGGACAACAGTGCTCGGCGTAAGCGTCAGAAGCAGCTGGATATCCGGGTCATTGTCGGGAACCCGCCGTATTCGGCAGGGCAGACAAGCGCCAACGACAATAACGCCAATGTTGCCTACCCGAGTCTGGATGGGCGTATACGTTCCACGTATGCTGATCGCTCTACTGCAACCAATAAGAATGCGCTGTACGACAGTTACATTCGTGCAATTCGATGGGCCAGCGATCGTGTAGGCGATAGCGGCGTCATTGGGTTCGTGACCAATGCGGGCTTTGTGGAAGCCAATACTGCCGACGGTCTGCGTCAGTGCTTAGCGGAGGAGTTCAGCAGTATTTACGTGTTCCATTTGCGAGGAAATCAGCGCACGTCGGGGGAGCTGTCGCGCCGGGAAGGTGGGAAGATTTTTGGTAGCGGCAGCCGCGCACCGATTGCTATCTCGTTATTGGTCAAGAATCCCGATGCCAAAGAACACGGGCAGATTCATTTCCACGATATCGGTGACTACCTGAGTCAGGCCGAGAAACTGGAAAAGATCGGCGAGTATGCCAGCATAGCTGGTATTGCTAATGTAGGGGGCTGGCAAGCCATTGCCCCTGATAGTTACGGCGATTGGTTAAGGCAACGGGATGAAAGCTCCAGCGGCTTCATGGTGCTCGGAGATAAGAAGGATAAGAGCGCCTTCACCCTCTTTGAAAACTATTCATCTGGCGTGAAAACCCAACGTGATGCATGGTGCTATAACGCATCTAAACACGATGTGGCCGGTAACATGAGCCGAATGATTGCGTTTTACAACGTAGAATTGGAGCGCTTTAATGCTGCGCATGTCGGTTTTGATCGGATTGCTCGTGAAGACAAACTAGATGCAGTGATCAACTCGGATGCAACACGGATCAGCTGGACGAGAGCGCTAAAGCAAGACTTGGCCAAAGACCGCGAGTTTCATTATGATGCAACTTGCCTTACGCCTAGCCTATATCGCCCTTTCACCAAGCAATGGATGTACTTTAATCGTACATTTAACGAAATGGTGTATCAGATGCCGCGTATTTTTCCCGATGCGGGGGCAGAAAACTTGGTGATTTGTGTTTCCGGCGTTGGGGCTCGAAATTTTTCAACGCTGATCACTGATACATTGCCGTGCCTCGATAATATCGAGAAAGGCCAATGCTTTCCTCTTTACCTCTACGACGACGCGCTAGAGGCTACCTCAGCCGCCGCATCGCAAAGTCAGAACCTGTTCGACACATCAGTCCTCGCTGCTACAACTGAGCGTCAGCGACGTGACGCCTTGACCGATGAAGGTCTGGCTCACTTTCGAACTACCTACCCCGATGCGCAGATCAGTAAAGAGGACATCTTCTACTATGTGTATGGCCTCCTACATTCAGAAGACTACAGGGATAAGTACGCCGATAACCTGTCAAAAGAGCTGCCTCGCATTCCTTGCGTTAAAACCGCCGAGGATTTCTGGGCATTTAGTCAAGCAGGGCGAGCTTTAGCGGATCTGCATCTAAATTATGAAACGGTGGCCATGTATCCTGCCACCATTGTCGGTGGCGGTGCTGATGACGAAGACTACCGCGTTGAAAAAATGAAGTACGGTGCAAAGAAAGACCGGACCACGCTGCACTACAACAGCAAGATCACCGTCAAAGACATTCCGCTGGAGGCCTACGACTATGTGGTCAACGGTAAGCCGGCGCTGGATTGGGTAGTGGAGCGCCAGTGCGTCAAGACCGACAAGGCGAGCGGCATTGTTAACGACGCTAACGACTGGGCGATCGATACGATGCGTAATCCTAAATATCCGCTTGAGCTTTTCCTGCGCGTGATTACGGTCAGCCTGGAGACGATGCGGATTGTTCGTTCCTTACCGGGCCTTAGGTTGCTGGAGACGCCCATTGAGGAAGTTGTCGTCGCCGAGTAAGCGGTTAATGCCCCCAACAACACATATCTAGATTTATGGTCCTAGCGTAACGATCTCTGGGTATTTGGGGTTATTGCGCTGTGTCGGCGTACCCCCCCCGGGCGCTGTTACCTGATATGGCTTTTCCGCAACCGTTACTGGCCGGTGCCTCACTAATGGATGCTGGCCGCAGGTGCAACGAGGGAGCGCCCTCTCTAACAGAGGCGCTTGCGGCTCGCGCATCGCGGGGTCGTCCTCTATCCGCATACCGAACTACGCCGCAGCCAGGCCGCGACTGTCTTGTCGTCGACCCCGAGCGCCCGAGCAATTGCTCTGTTGCTCTCTCCCCGGGCAGACAAGTATAGGACCTTCTCGAGTAGCTGATCGCGTTTCGTCGCACCCACAAGCCTGCCTCTCGCCGCCTGGATATCTCGGAACTTGGCAGGGCTGAAGGTTTTCCATGTCCACTTGCTGACTGATTTTACTATTGCTTTCACTTCTGAAAAACCCAGGGGAGCAGTGAACGAGCTATTTATAGCCTCCGCAATGTTTAGTAGGTGACTAAAGAAAGGTTCGTTCCCTCCAGGGCGCCAAAACTTACGCACTTCAGAGTAGCTAATCGCGCGCAACTGTTCGAACAAGAAGCAATTTCGGCCTAGACCCGAATAATCTACGTTTATCTTAGCTGCGATCATCTCAGCGGGCGTTGGTAAATCAACATAGTCTGCGAGCTCTCCTAGCTCATAGATAGCATCGTTTGCTGGTTGCCAGAGGAGCCAGCTTTCGTGCAATGGATTCTTCGCAAGCGGGCCATTGAAGGCCAAGTCGGCTCTCATTTTTTTGTTGTAGGCTCGTTCGATCGCTGCTAAGTAACGCACCGGCGCAGTGCGTGCAGCGGCAGTGGTGCAAACTGGCGCCGCAAGCGCATAGCCGTACTGCGCGTGCGTGTTCTCGCGATTGATGGAAACGTATGTTGGCGGAGGCAAGTCGGCATCTTCCCAAGCATACGCAGCTTCGGGCCTGTCAATGTCAAACTGCAGCCAGCACGCATGTGCCGGCGGGTTTAGCTGTACGTAAGGCAGCTTAAGCGCTGTGGCCAACGGCCGAACTATGGCGAAGTTCTTATGGGCGCCGCACCATGGGCGGCGAGCTACTGTAGACTCAATTCGAGTGCGCAGGAGTGCAGACATGCGACGTGCTCCGATAGGAACGCGTCGCGCTGAAAATGAAATCTTCCTCGTGCCGCTAGACAAGCGGCGATCTGACTATACTTAGTCGTCTATTTGTTTTGCCTTAGCCCCGCGTCTTCAGTCTGCGGGGCTTCTTTCGGCGCGATGCTTTTTAGATGGTGAAAAGGGTTCGTTAGTGAACGAAGCAGCTAGCTTCTCGATATCGTTGCGCCGCCAGGCGGCAGCTCGCAAGCCGAGCTTAATGGGCACAGGATAATCCCCTGCTTTAATACCGGCGTACCAAGTCGAGCGCGAAACCGGAATAATTCTCAATACTTCCGGCAATCGTAAAAAAGGTTCTGTAGTGTTGGTAGACACGTCACTCTCCAACCCCATTGGTTGTGCCGGCGATGTGTGTCCTCGATCATCTATCTTGAATTTCCTCAGGCCATGGCAGGGGAGCTCCAGGGCCTTTCCGGAGACGTCAAGTGACGTCCAAATGAGTATAGGAAGAATGCCGTAAAAACTTGAGCTGAATTAACGGCCATGGGCATGGCGCGGCGGTGCGCAAGCCCTCTTGCCCGCACCCAAGTCTAAGCCTGTCAAGATAGTCGGCCCAATCCTGGAGCATTTTTCTCCGCTCGATTAGGAACTCAGTGCGGTTGTACGCTCGTCCGTTGACGCCCTCGCCATCGTGGGCGAGCGGCGCTTCCGGCGCTGCGCGCCTGGCCGCTTGAACGCCCTTAGCGTTTTTGCGCTTTCCATGCGGCGATCCCGGTTGCCTTTCTAGGCCTAGCCTCTAGCTGCCGCCGACGCGCTGGTTCTCGACCATCATCCGGCGCATGTAGGAAGTCAAACATCTTCTCTAACGCCTCTTTCTTCTCTTCGAAATACTCGTACATGTTGTAGTGCCTCTTCTCGACGCCGGACAACCCGTGTGACTGCAACTCATCCCTAAGTTCTTGGGAAACTTTAAGCTTAGCCAGCAGAGTTGTAACGCCTGAGCGTACTCGCTTTAAAGTATATCCTTCAATAGATTTGCCCACTACAGCTTTAGACCAGCGTCTGATAGTAGATGTACTCACATGTTGGCCAGGCGTTACTGAAAGCGCAAATTCACCGTCCGCGCACCGAATTTCGCTTAAAGCATCGGCAGCGGCGGCGATCAGCGGCACAACGATAAACCGTATGTTGCCAGCACGGCCTTTTGTATCCTCCAAAACTATGGCGTCGGGCGTTATATCGGCGTTTTTCAGACGAATAAGTTGCTCCAACCGCTGCCCACCGAGTAGTAAGTGCAAACGTAGAAATGCTGCTTCCTTCCCTGGACCACTAATTAACTTCCAATACTGGCGCATCATTTCCGGCAGTATCGGATTTTTATCCGCGCCGTTCGAATTGGGGATACTCGATACGTCAGTAACTGGATTATGTTTAACGTTAAAAGGAGCGAATTTTTCCGATGCCGCTGGATTCCTATCAATCTTTCGCGCTTGCTCGAACGCAGAGTGCAGATAGGCTCTAAGTTGCCTTGCAGTTGTCTTGTGCCCCTTCCCTAGAATTTTACGCAGTACAGTCGCAATCTGCTCCGTAGTGACTTGGTTAGCTTGTGTCGACGACACATCGGGAAACGCGGCCTTAACATTTTTATTAAACGAATTCCTTGTGTCTTTTGCTGTATTCGGGTTCCGGAGGCTCTCTATATACACACCCATCAATTTTTCCAGGGTGTTCCCCTTAGCAGCTGCCGCTGCGATTGTGGCGTTATGCTGGGCCTCGATCTCTGCCTTTTCCTGCACCAAAACTGCTCGCAACCCTCCTTCCTCGTACGATTTGTAATGCCTCTCAGACATAGCTGCGGCAGCAGATCGAGCGGCAGCGAGCGAGTAGCCTCTCTCCGTCGGGCTTACACTTTTCGGAGGGGCCAGTTTGTCGTATAGGCCAATCTGAACCCGATCAGGTTTACCGTTGTACGTAAACCGAAAATAGAATACGAATGCGGCTTTCGGCGACTTGCGCAACTCAAGGCTACCGCGCGGCGATACTGGCTCAAGCCGCAAGAACTGCTTGGGTTTAATTATTTCTATCGCTGCTTTTAATGATATCCGCTCTTTCATGTCACCTCTGACCCGTACACAGTTTCGTGCACAGTTTAACTCAAGATGACGTTGGACGACAAAAGACTATAAAAGACAATAATATCTTGAAATCAACAAGTTATATACATCATTAAAGTCCAGTAAAACCCACTAAAGTCCAGAAACGCGGGACTCAAAATCCCCCGCCGCAAGGCGTGCCGGTTCGATTCCGGCCCCGGCACTATCTTCAAGTCAATGGGCGTCAACTGACGTCTATTTTTTGCCTGAAACCGTGTATCCATGCGATTTCGCAGGGTTTCACAGTCTATCTAGGTCAACTGAGGTCTGCCCACATCAAGCGTTTGGTGCGGCTTTCGGGAAAATGCACAATGTACTTGGTGTCGTTGCAAGGCCACGGAACGTCCGACGCGTTCGGTCTCAGGGGCATGCCCACCGAGTGGGCAAGGCACAAAGCTGCCGCTCTCGCCAAGTATGTCGTAAACCTTGCTGCGCATGCGCGTCATGATGTGCATGTTTGCAGCCACATACGGGCTATCCGTCAGTTCGATACCGATGTGCGAAATGGGCGAACCCAATGGCCTCATGGAAAACGGAACGACATACTAAGTGCGTCCCCGCATGGTGCCTGCAAAGAGGCCGTCCAATGTTTGACGCATCTGTTCCGGGGCCGTCCAGCTGTTGGTCGGCCCTGCGACTTCCTTCTGGATGCCCGACATTGCTTTGGAACCGCGGCCGAGATGTTGCATGACAAGACCTCACCCCATCTGCGGGCAGCCCGCTCTGTGCCATCGACTGGCGTTTTCATAGCACTCCTTGCATGTCGCGGGCTGCTTTGTTCAGGTAGGGCAGTTGTTCGATTGCCCGCTCGAGCGTCATGCGCGCGGTAGGCGCGTGCATGGCAATCACCGCTTGAACTTCGCCACGAGTATCGCGCACAGGGACGGCAACGGCCACCATGCCGGCGATAAATTCTTCGCGATCGGTGGCGTAATCCTGTTCGCGAATTTGGCGGCACTCGCGTTCGAGCTCCATCAGACAGGTGATGGTGCTTGGAGTGTTTGCTTCGAGCTGCAGATAAGGCAGGATGCGGTTGGCTTCGCTGGCCCGCATGTGTGACAGAAGCAGCTTGCCGCTTGCGGTGCAATGCAGCGGCACGCGTGAGCCCACATCAAAAATCAGCCGTAAAGGCCATTGCCCTTCGACGCGGTCCAGATACACCACCTGGGTACCGTCCAGCGTATTGAAGTTGCAGGTTTCCCCCACCTGTTTCACTAGTTGCAGCAGAATGTCGTGCCGCAAGCTCTGTACCGAGCGGTGCTTTAGCGTACTCATTGCAAGACGGCGCAAGGCCTTGCCCACGGCATAACTACGGTCGTCGACATCGCGCATCAAAAAGCCCATGGAAACCAGCAGGGTGCACAGCCGATGCGCCGTGCCCTTGGGCAGGGATAAGGCTTCGGCTATCTCCGCCAAGGTAATGGCCCCGCCATGGGAGGAAACCAGAGCCAAAATGCGCAAGGTTCGCGCGGGCGCGCCGCCGGCGGTTTCATTATTTGTATTCTCGTCTTCAAAATTCGGAACGGAATTCACGGGAAAATCCTAAGAGAAAACAGCGGCTTATATCTTGTGACACGGAAGCGCCATCTATACCATAGCAATAATAGAACGAAGTGTTCCATTTTTTAGCGCTCTTGTCATTAATCTAAGGCGACTGCATGACCAAACGCTATGATTTCATCGTTGTTGGCGCCGGCTCGGCCAGTACACACCCGGCCGAGCCGGCGCCAACAACGATGAAATC
>JADKLW010000310.1_pt1 | contig 22776 bp, 21 predicted proteins | sample 8641881 | NCBI WGS metagenome assembly JADKLW01 (sample SAMN16272185, study PRJNA661076) | feces metagenome | isolation source: fecal sample from diarrhoea affected cattle B | host: Bos taurus | place: South Africa: Lokaleng Village, Mahikeng | collected 2019-09 | reverse complement strand
CGTATGTGTACATGAACTATCTCCTCTGATAGTCCAAGTTTTTGTCCGCATGCCCACCGGAGGCTAGTGGGTCACTTCTGGATGGAAATCAACAAGCGACCTTCTTGGCGCTCCGAATGACCGCTATCAGGCAGTGACAGGTAGTTCGCCCTGCTGACATGAGCAGTAGCAATCGCTGCATAGGAGAAGTAGCTAGCGGCAGACGGCTTCAGGCTGGATGCGGTCGCTCAAATTAGCAGAGCCAATGACTGCTGTCACCCAAAGCAGTCATTCCTCCGCTTCATTTTTGTAGGTCCGCTTTGTACCTCAAAGCAGTCCCAGAACTCTGCCCCACGAGAAAGTAACAGCATTCTGTGAAGCTGGCAGCTATCTAGGAAAGCCTAGTCGATTCAGTTCAGCCCAGCCTATTAGCCGGAGCGCTCAGTGCTCCATTCTTAAAAAGTAAGCTGTGTCTATTCAGGCTGAATACCAGCAGCCTTAACGACTTCACCCCATTTTTTGGCTTCTTCTGCCTGGAACTTGGCAAGTTCTTCGGATGTACTACGCCATTTGCTTGTTCCCGATTGTTTGTAAAAACCTTCTCCAGATTTACTCTCGACCGCATCGCCCAATAATTGCGTGAGCTTGTTGACCACATCTGTGGGCGTGCCTGCAGGCGCATAGGCAGCAAACCAGTAGCCCATGTTGTATCCCTTCACTCCTGCTTCAGCAATGGTTGGCACATCGGGCAACATCACGCTACGCTCTTCTGTAGAAAAACCAAGCGCTTTGAGCTTTCCAGCTTGAATTTGTGGAATCCCGGTAGAGACGTCCGTGATCATCAAATCAATCTGGCCGCCCATCAAATCAGTGATGGCCAATGGGTTGCTTTTATAAGGTACGTGCAGGATATCTACACCGCCCAGTTGTTTGAGCATTTCACCAGCCATACGACTTGAAGAGCTACCACTACCAAAGGAAAGCTTGCCTGGATTCTTCTTGGCATGCTCCAACAACTCCTTTACGGAATTGAAGGGGGCAGAAGCATTTACTACCAACACTTGGCCGCCTTTGCCCAAACCACTCAATGGTACAAAGTCCTTCACTGGGTCATAAGGCAGTTTCTTATAAAGATGCTCGTTGGCCGCATGCGTGGTGTTGGTAGTGATAAGTACCGTATAACCATCCGCAGGTGCACGCGCTGCTGCTTGGGCTGCAATCATGCCGCTTGCGCCACCCTTGTTTTCTACGATCACGGATTGGCCCGTGCTTTGCGTCACCGCTTGCCCTAACGCACGTGCAATCAGGTCTGTGGCGCTACCTGCAGCAAAAGGCACAACAAAAGTAATCGGCTTGCTTGGGAAATTGGCCGCTTGTTGTGCCGATACTGGCAAAGCAGCCACCATGAGAGCACCTAGTGCAGCACCCATGATCGTTCGACGAGTCTTAAAAGCAGAAATTTGGGCCATGTTTGTCTCCTTCAATTTAATAGTTGGCCAAGGTCCAATTTCACGCTGATGGGCGTGAAGCGAGTGAAAGCGTCATAGTTTTTCTAGCCCTTTGCAGTACGGTAAAAGTGGCTGCTCGACGGTGATGGTCATTTGAAGCAGATCGAACGAAAGCGCTTTGCCGTGACTGTCCAAATTCAATGAACTGTTGACGCCGCCGTCCAGCACGTCATCAATCACAAAGTTCATGGCATGAAGATTGGGCAATAAGTAGCGCTTTACGTTGCTCGGATTTCTCGACTTGAAATATGTCGCCACACGTTCTTCGGTGACTTGCTGCACTAAGGTCTCCCAGAGCCTGTCGTCATAGGCGATCACACTGATATTGCTGCGATTACCCTTGTCTCCGGTGCGTCCATGCGCTGCTTGAAACAATGCGATTTCAGGCATGTGCTTCTCCTGTGCTGTCTTTTACGCTGGCCCAACGCCAGTCAGCCGAAACGTATTGCTGGCCAATCAGGCAAGAGACGGTGTTCAAACGAGATCGCACCGTAGTGCGCACACCACCACCGCCTCCTGGCCCGCATGTATAAAGTGCATTCACTTCTCTGCACAGCAACTCTGCTTCGGCATGCGTGGCACGCTCCCAAGACCAGCGCACACGAATATCTCTTGCATCGACACACAGCAGTTTCTGGTCTTTTTTCCAAGTGCTGCGGTCATCTCCAAGAATGCTCATGAGTCCAATAAAGTCTGTTCTGATGGTGCTCAGATGGCCAATCCGTTGCTCAATCACTTGATCCGCTAATTGCGCGCGCTGGAGCGCATGGGCACCTGCATACGAAATTTCAGCTTCTGCCAGCCATCCTGCAGTGGAGCAAACATTGACTTTTAACGACGCAGGTCGGGGATGCCCCTTAACCCCTTCAAGACGAACCTTGTCCTGCCCAAGCTCAATGACCTGCGCTTGTGAAATATCTGCAATCACATCAGGCGTGAGATACGCCGCAGGATCATGCATCTCATAAAGCAACTGCTCTTTGACGGTTTGCGCAGTGACGTATCCGCCCGTATTTGCGGCCTTGGAAACTGTGCAAATGCCTTCTGGATCGATCTCTGCAATGGGGAACCCCACATTCGCCAGGCCCGGTACATCTTTAAAGCCTGGATCTGCAAAATATCCTCCGCTCACTTGCGACCCGCATTCCAAAAGATGCCCAGCCATCGTTCCGCGGGCCAACTTATCCCACTCGTCCCATTGCCAGCCGTAGTAAGCAGCAGCAGGGCCTAAAGCTAGCGATGGGTCTGCCACCCGGCCTGTCACCACAATGTCAGCGTCCGCTAGCAAGGCTTGGGCAATAGGCTGCGCCCCAATATACGCATTTGCACTCACCACCTGCGCCTTAGGCCAAGCCTCACCACAAGCTTGCTGTAGCAGTGGCAGGTGCTCCTGTGTCATCACATCATCACCAAACACCACGGCAATGCGCGGCGGCCTTGCTCCTAATCGTTTGGCAAGCTGTTCAATACATTGCGCAGCACCTGCAGGATTGGCAGCTCCAAAGTTGCTCACTATGCGAATGCCATGCTTCAAACAATCCGCCAGCACAGGCTCAAGCATGGCCTCTAACAGCGGCTCATAGCCTTTAGATGGATCTTTGTTTTTGGCAAGCTGCGCCAACGCAAGGGTGCGCTCTGCCAAGGTCTCAAACATCAGCACGCTGGGCTGATGGGAGGCAATCAAAGTGTCAACCACAGCACGCGCAACGTCAGTGCGGTCGCCAGAAAAGCCCGCGCCACAGCCAATCAACAAATGGGGGCGCTCATCTATAGGCTGTGAAAGTGCATGAAGCCACAAATCAACCATTTAGCAATCCTGTCTCTATCTATGAGCGCAATTTAGACCAACTCGTTTAAGCTGTAAATTCGATAGTTCAGATTGATTAATCTGGTTAACCAATGAATCTCTCCATCAGACATCTACAGGCTTTTACAGCCTTGTGCGACACCTTGAACTTCACGCGCGCCGCGCGGCTGTGCCATCTCTCACAGCCTGCTTTTAGTGCGCTGATTCAAGGCTTGGAAGATGGTGTCGGCGTGCAGCTTTTCGAACGCAGCACACGGTCCGTGCAACTGACGCAGGCGGGTAAAGATTTCCTTCCCCAAGCACATATGCTGCTGCAAGATATAGGCGCAGCACTAGAAAAGCTTCGTGGCATCTCGGCCCAACAGTCCAAGCACGTATGCATTGCCTTACTGCCTTCACTGGCCGCGCATTGGCTGCCAACGGTTTTAAAAACATTCGCTCAGCAGCAACCGCACATCAAAGTCACCGTCAAAGATGTGCTGAACGCGCCTTGCTGTGAAGCCGTCCTCAACGGCCAAGCCGATCTGGGTTTGGCAAGCGTAATGAGCAGCCACCCCGAACTACAGTCCCACGCAGTGGCCAATGAGCACTTTTTTATAGCCTGCCATGCCAACCACCGGTGGGCAGCCAGTGCACTAGCGATTGAGGCATCCGCCTTGGCCCACGAACCATTCATCCAAATGGCTCCCAGCACCAGTGTTCGGCAAGCGGTAGACCAATGGGCCCACCAGCATCTTGCGGCCCCACTCCATCAACTGATGGAGGCCGAACAGCTTGCAACTGTGATGGGCATGGTGCGCGCAGGGTTTGGCGTTAGTCTCATACCTGCGCTGTCGCTGGAATACTTCCAAGACCCCAACATTGCCATCCGCCCGCTTAGTGGCACACCGCCCCAGCGAACCATTTACTGGGTGAGTAGCAAACATCGACAACTGTCGCCTGCTGCCAAAAGTTTCTACAGCTTTGCGAGCGCGAGTTTAGAAAGCTGGCTACTAAATCAGCACCTTTCTTCAGCGTTGGATTAAAAACTGGGGTTTCTACGCTTTTGCTCAGTTTTCTCGGCAGCACCTAGTACTTGTACTGAATTCCTTTGTGCTCTTGAATGCTGCTTCAGGCTGGCAGCAGTCCTTCAAATCAGAAATGTCAATGACTGCTGATGTTCACAGTAGTCATTGCATTGAAACTTCTTTGATCTGAAAGCCATCTAGGAAGAGCTGGCCCACTCAATGACTGCTATCCATCAGAAGCTGAATTGGAGCTGACTAAGCGTAGTGGATATAAGCTTGATAGCCAGCACCTTATGCATCAGCATCCAACAAGATAGCTCGCAAGACTAATTTAAAAAACAGGATATTTAACGAAATAAATTCGTTTAACAAATCTGTTACAGCACCTCAAACTTCGGTTCAAGTAAATCTGAACATGGAGTCAAAGGTGCAAACTATCCCTTTTAGCGCCCCCACACATTTCTTGCGCCCTTCCCGCTCACAGGCCGTAGTGGTCGGTGGCGGCACGATGGGCGTCGACGTCGCAGTGGTTTTGTGCCGTGGTGGATGCCAAACAATCATCCTTGAAGCCGATGCGGAGCGTCGCGCCAAAGTACCTGAGCTCGTGGGCAACGGCTTATCTCAACTGCAAGCTTCAACACAACAGGACAAGCTGACGGTGGTAGGTTCTCTCCGGGAGATCGATTGGAACAAGATCGATTTGGTCATCGAGTGCATCCCTGAACGTCTGGATATCAAGCAAGCACTGTTCAAGGAACTTGAAGCCTTGGCACGTGATGATGCCTTGTTGGCTAGCAATAGCTCCAGCTTCCCTATTTCGGCAATTGCCGAGGGATTGCAAACGTCCCATCGTATGTTGGGCTTGCACTTTTTCATGCCTGCCCACCTGACGCCATTGGTAGAAGTGGTATGTGGTCAAGCCAGCCACCTGGAATGTGCGCAGAACCTGCATGCCTTCATGCGTCAGTGCGGCATGGTGCCCGTGCTGGTGAAGAAGGATTTGCCGGGGTTCTTGGCCAACCGCTTGCAGCACGCGCTGGCACGTGAAGCGTTTGCTTTGATTGATGCCGGTGTTGCTACGCCCGAAGATGTGGACGCGGCAGTGCGCTTTGGCTTTGGCTTCCGTTTTCTGGCGGCCGGCCCTGTGCTACAGCGCGACCATGCTGGACTGGAAGTTCACTGCGCTGCGGGTGCCACGATGTATCCCTCGCTGGCCACTAATATCGTGCCCAGCCAGTGCTTGGCGCAAAGGGTGGCAGAAGGAAAGTTTGGCATGAAGACTGGCGAAGGCTTCTTCAAATGGACCCCTGAAACTATCGCCCAAGAACGCCAGCGTTATCAGAACACACTGCTGGCAGGCCTGGACATCCTCAAAAACGAGCTGCCACCCGTTGGCGACGCCGTAGAGCAATAAGGCGCCGCGAAATGAACACACCTCTGATTATCACTGTTGCGCCCAATGGGGCCTACAAGACCAAGGAACAGCACCCTCATGTGCCCTTGACTGCTGCAGAGCTCGCGCAGACCGCTAAAGAGTGCTTGGATGCGGGAGCTTCCATGATCCACGCTCATGTCAGAAAACCCGATGGGAAGCATTTGCTGGATGCGCATGCATACCAAGAAGCCACTGCTGCTATACGCAAGGCAGTCGGGCAAGAGCTGGTGGTACAGATCACCAGCGAAGCTGCCCAGGTCTACCAGCCACAAGAACAGATGCAGGTTGCGCGTGAGGTGGTCCCTGAAGCCCTCTCTGTAGGGTTACGTGAAATCGTTAAGCCAGAAGTACCGGAAGCCGATATCGCGGCATTTTTTGCCTGGATGAAAAGCTGCAACGTCATGACACAGATCATTCTGTATGACGTGGCAGATGTACAAACCTGGCAGCAATTGCGCGCACGCGGCGTGATTCCAGACAACAAATGGTTTTTGCTGTTTGTGCTGGGCCGTTACTCGGTGGGGCAAACCTCATCGCCCACGGACTTGCTACCGTTTCTGGCTGCAGACGATGGTGCCTACCCCTGGGCAATGTGTGCCTTTGGGGCGCAAGAGAATGCTTGCGCGATCGCGGCCGCGTGTTTGGGTGGCCATGCACGCGTGGGATTTGAGAACAACCTGTTCCTTAAGAATGGCGAGCAAGCGCCCGACAATGCGGCGTTGGTGGCCCAAGTGGCTCAAGGTGCCCAAGCACTGGGCAGGCCATTGGCCAAAGCCGATGAGGTTCGCCAACTTTTTTTGAACTAAGTGGCGGCTGCTTTTAAGCTTGCAGCATCTCTTGTGCCTTCAAGTAATGATCTCTTGAAGGCACAAGATGCTTCCTGGTCAGTTCGATCAAGCACTGTCGATCGCCACTTTCCAAAACTTGCAGCAGCTCGTGGTGTTCTTGCTTAGACTGAAGTTGGTGTTCGCTGGAAATCAACGCGCCAAAACGAATGGCGTGCGTTTTACGCGCAAAGTCCTCGATAGTCTGGGCCAGGAAAGCGTTGCCGCATTGGGCAAACAGATGTCGATGGAACTCTTGATTGGTCCTGAAGATGGAGCGCGCATCCCGCTGCTGCACAGCTCTATCGTGCGCGTGCTGGATCTGCATCAGCACATGCAGCGGCTGCGTCGGCACAGGCAATGGAATCTTGCGCATGGCCTCTACCTCCAGCAGTTCTCGCATCTCATAGAGCTGGATGACTTCTTCGCGGCTGAATGCTTTCACCTGCGCGCCAATATTGCGCTTGCGCTCCACCAGCCCCAAGGCCTCCAACAGCACCAGGGCCTCTCGCACGTGGTGGCGCTTGGCGCCAAAGCGCCCTATGAGTTCGTCTTCGACCAAACGTACCTTGGGCGCCAGAAGGCCCAACACGATGTCTTCTTCCAGCGTGGCCGCAATAACCGAAGCACCGCCCTCAAAAGGACGGCACTCGGGGGGACGAATGCCAGTCAACATGCAGATTTAACTCCTTGGAATAGCGCCTTTGCTTTCGGTGGCTGTCAGAAAGTCAAAGTCAGCCCCACGATCGGCTTGCAACACCGTCTTTTTGAACAAGTGTGCGTAGCCTCTTTCGGCGCTAGGAACTTGCACCGGCTGCGCGCTCTGGCGACGGTCCAACTCAGCAGAATCAACCATCCATTCAATACTGCGCTGACTGACCGACAGTTTGATTCTGTCGCCGTTCTGCACCCATGCCAAAGGTCCGCCGATGGCAGCTTCTGGGGTGACATGCAAAACGATGGTGCCAAACGCTGTACCGCTCATGCGGCCATCCGAGATTCGTACCATGTCCTTAACGCCCTGCGCAGCCAGTTTTTTAGGGATAGGAAGATAGCCTGCTTCAGGCATTGCCGCTGCCTTGGGGCCAATATTTTTGAGTACCAAAATATCGTTGGCCTGAACATCCAAATCCGGGGCATCAATGCGTGCTGCCAGATCTTCGGCATTTTCGAACACCACGGCACGGCCTTCGTGCTCCATCAGTGCGGGATTGGCTGCCGACTGCTTGATGATGGCTCCACCAGGCGCGAGATTGCCATGGAGCACAGCAATACCGCCCTGGGGGTACAGCGGTTCCTTGAGCGTTTTTACAATGGTTTGCTTAAAGCCTGGTCCTGCAGCTTCCAGCTCTTCACCCAAAGTCTTGCCAGTGACCGTCAAGGCCTCCAAATTGAGCAAAGGCTTGAGCTCGCGCAGCAGCGTCGGCATACCACCTGCTGCGTGGAAGTCCTCCATATAGTGATCGCCCGAAGGCTTGAGATCCAGCAACACCGGTGTGTTACGACTAAAGACATCCAAGGCTTTCAAATCGAGCTCGTAACCCATGCGTCCTGCAATAGCGGCCAAGTGCACGATGGCATTAGTAGAGCCGCCCATGGCCAGCAGCACGCGGATGGCATTTTCAAATGCGGCGGGGGTCAGAATCTGATCGATCGTCAATCCGGCACGCGCCATGTGGACAGCGACTTCCCCAGTTCGTTCGGCAATGCGAATGCGGTCTGCCGTAACAGCCGGTGGGCTGGCGCTACCGGGGATCGCAATACCCAAAGCTTCAGCAATACACGCCATGGTGCTCGCCGTCCCTGCCACCGAGCACGTCCCCACACTGGCCACCAATTGGTTGTTTACGTCCGAAATTTCTTCACTGTCAATTTCTTCGGCGCGAAATTTGCCCCAGTAACGTCGGCAATCCGTACATGCGCCGACACGTTCACTGCGGTGCGAGCCCGTCAGCATCGATCCAGTCACCAACTGAACAGCAGGCAATCCTACCGAGGCAGCTCCCATGAGCTGTGCAGGGACCGTCTTGTCGCAGCCGCCGATCAATACCACCGCATCCATGGGTTGGGCGCGCAGCATCTCTTCGGTGTCCATAGACATCAGATTGCGCAAATACATGCTGGTGGGTTGCGAAAAGCTCTCGTGCAAAGAAATGGTAGGAAAGTCCATAGGCAGGCCACCCGCCATGAGGATACCGCGCTTTACTGCCTCCATGAGCTGGGGCATGTTGCCGTGGCAAGGGTTGTAGGAGCTGCCCGTGTTGGTAATGCCAATCACCGGGCGCTCCAGTGCTTTGTCCGTAAAGCCTGCACCCTTGATAAAGGCTTTTCGCAGGAACAACGAGAACCCACGGTCTCCGTAATTGGTCAGCCCTTTTGCCATCCCGCTTGTAGCAGCTTCAGGGTGGATAGAGGATTGTTGGCTTGGCTTGTCTGTCATGGGAGGGTTAACCACTGTTGAAGATTTGGATTATTAATAATATTGTTGATTTATAAAAAAATCGAGCGTTTCACAAGAAAACGCGTACCTACAAACCCTAAGGAGACTCAATGAAAACTTCCAGCACCAATCCCAAACTGGCACGTCGCCAAGCTTTGACTGCTCTGTCTGCTACTGTTTTAATGTCTTGCGGCATATTGGGTAACGCCTATGCCCAGAGCAACTACCCTAACAAGCCTGTAAAGCTAGTCGTACCTTATGCCCCCGGAGGTGCGACTGACGTGATTGGCCGCGTGCTGGCAAAGCACTTGTCGGATGAACTAGGCCAGCAATTCATCGTGGAAAACCGTGCGGGTGCTGGTGGCAGCCTAGGCGCAGGCCAAGTTACTAAATCCCCCGCTGACGGCTATACGCTGCTTATGGGCGCCTTTACCAGCCACACCATCAACGCGGCGCTAATGCCTGCGGTAACGCCCTTTGATATTCAGAAAAGCTTCGCGCATATTTCGCTGGTTGGCACTGTTCCACTTGTGTTTGTGGTCAATCCCTCAATACCAGCCAACTCTGTAAAAGAGCTTGTTGAGCTCGCCAAGGCAAAACCTGGCGCACTCACTGTTGCTTCAGCTGGTAATGGATCTCCACAGCATCTAGCCCTTGAGATGTTGAAGTTGCAGACAAAGATTGATGCAGTACACGTTCCATATAAGGGCAGCGGCCCCGCCATTGCCGACCTCTTAGGCGGTCAAGTCAATGCCATGATCGATACAGTCCCGGCTGCACAAAGCCAAATCAAGGCAGGCAAACTGCGTGCCCTCGCTACTACGACCAAGGAGCGCGTAGCATCGCTGCCCAATGTACCTACAGTCGGTGAAGCAGGTTATTCCGACATGCTGGTGAGTTCGATGTTTGGCATTTCTGCGCCAGCAGGTACCCCGGATGCGGTAATTCAAAAGCTCAACAGTGCTTTGAAAGACATTTTGACCAAACAAGAAGTCAAAGAATCCATGCTGGCACAAGGAACAATCGCAACCTATAACACCCCAGCAGAGACATCGAAAATCATCAATGATGAATATGCCAAGTGGGCCAGGTTGATCAAGGACGGCAACATCAAGCCTGAGTAATGCAGCGAAGCGGGGCCCTTTTCCAGGGGTCTCGCTGTCTATACTGTGCTCGTGGAACCCAATTTATCAACGAAAGAACTCAAAGCGGTTATCGCTTTGAGCCAAACCCGCAACTTTGGTCTGGCCGCACTACAAGTGCATCTATCGCAATCGGCTTTTTCTGCATTGATTGCACGAGTGGAAACCCAGCTTGGTGCGCGCCTTTTTGAGCGGACGACACGGGCTGTGGAGCTAACAGACGTGGGGCACATTTTTGTCGCTCATGCACAAGAGTTGATTCGCGATACTCAGCGCGCACTGCAGGCAGTAGCAGATACTGTGCTGCTGAAAACAGGCACGGTGTCCGTGGCAGCTCTTCCCTCCTTAGCAGCTTCTATCGTGCCTAAAGTTTTTGCTGCATTTTCCCATGCCTATCCGGGGGTTAGGCTTTCCTTACACGACACTCTCTCAGACCCAGCCTTTGATCTAGTGCGTAATGGGAAAGTAGATCTTGCCCTCACTGCAGCGGACCCAAAGCAAGAAGATCTCGCCTATGAGCAACTCACCACTGACGAGTTCTTATTGGTCTGCCCTCGAGACCATCCTCTATGCAAAGAACCAAAGCCCATTTTGCTGGAAGCCACGCTGCATTTCCCCCATATTTCGATGAGCAGCTCGGCAAGTGTGCGCCAGTATGTGGATGCCGAACTGGCAAAGCATGACATCAAGTTCACACCAGCTTTCGAAGTTGACCACATCGCAACAATTGGAGCGCTAGTAGTTCAGGGGTTAGGCATCAGCGCGTTGCCTGAAACGGCCATCGCCTTACTGCAATCACATCAGATCCGCTGTTTGCGCTTGCACTCCCCAGGAATACAACGGCCTTTGGGTGTAGTCACGCATAGACATACACCACTTAGTGCGTCGGCACAGACACTAATAAGGTTGCTAAAACAAATGTTGGAGAGGCACCCAACTAAAACCAGCTTTGTCTAGATCCCCTGAAGTCACATCCTCCTACCTGGTGTGAATCGACCAGTGCTCTTTACACAGTTTTAAACTCCCAAGAGAGCCGGAACGGTGCAATTCACCTTATCGAAAACGCTTGATCAATCAGCGATTCCCCTTTTTTGATATCGCACTCGTCAAAAGTGAATCGACCAGCGTTTTGTAGATAGTTCAAAGCCTCTTATTTCCGTTTAACTAGGAGCCCATATGAACGCACAACGATACCCATAAGAATCAGGATTGAGTCCGTCAATCAAATATTGGATGCCGCCACAACATGGCCGATGTCTCATCGTTATGTAGGGGTGAGCACGCATAGCCTGTGCAAGTTGTTTAAGTTGCAGAAAATCCCTGCTGCGCAGCGGCTTGATCAGTCCAGTCAAAGCGAAGGAATGCGGCGTTTGAAGGCGGAACTCAAACGAGTCACCGAAGATGGTGATGTTCTAGAAATGCTGCCTTGGATTTAATCTGTCAATGCAACAACATGTACCTGAGCATGTGCTGAGGGATGGCTGGTATGGCAAGGATATCGAGGGGGTTTATCCCCAAGGAACGCTTCAGGTGGAAAGCAGTCAGCAGCATCACAGACATCGAGATTGCGCTCAGCAGACTGCCCGGCACTATCCATGGCCAAAACTATCTCTGAAAACGGTATTTCCCCGGCATCACTTAGCGATCTCGCCCTCGCCTGGGAACTCGACAGCCGTTGAATGCACTAACATATACAACCGACCTTGACTGCATGTGTACGTCACCTAAACGTTCCCCCCTAATTGACGACTGCACGAAGTCCTAAAGTCATGGATAAATCAATCAAGCCCTCACAATTGCATCACAGACTGCAGCTCTGCCGCTGTGTTAAGCAGAACAGATTCTTAAGCGTGAAGCAAAACTAGATAGCAGCATACAAGAACCTAGGGTTATGCCCGCGTTTACTACTGATAGGCAAACCAGCGCAAGCGCTAGTTCACCGACACGGTCAATGAACCCCATGCTTTATAGGAGGCGTTGTGATACTTCTCGTTCGTGTTGCTGTAGCGGGGATTGTTGGTTACGCTCATATGCCAATGCAGAATTGGTAAATGCCCGCAAAAGGCGGGAATTTGAGATTGCTTAATTTCCATTTAAAGATCAAGAAAGCAATATTAAATCACCATAAGATATGGAGAGTTCAGTCATTTAGATAATACATAGTCTATATAGTAATAAACATTAGTATATTTTTCATTTAACCTGAATTCCTAAACTTTCAATAATTTTATTCCATTTTTTTGTTTCTATTTCATTACGAGCATTGGCGTCTTGAATACTGCCTCCAATAGGAAGAATCCCCAATCCATTCCATCGAACTCTCAAATCATCCGACTTGAGTGCCTCATTAATTTCTGCATTTAACTTGTTCACGATTTCATTAGGAGTTCCCTTGGGGGCCGAAATTGTGTACCAAGGCACCGATGCATATCCGGGCACACCAGACTCCGACACCGTAGGAATATCGGGCAGGCTTGCTGTGCGTTCAGGGCTTGTTACAGCCAAAGCTTTCACTTTCCCTCCTTTTAAATGTGGATGTGCTGTACCCAGACTTTCAAAAATCAAATCAATTTGGCCACCGAGCAAATCGGCCATCGCTGGTGCACCGCCACGGTATGGAACATGCACCAATTCCACCTTGGCCATATCCTTAAAAAGCTCTGCGGCCATGTGCATGGCAGAACCATCACCTGCTGAGCCATAAGTCAATTTATTGGGATTTTTCTTAGCAAAATCAATCAACTCCGCCACACTTTTAATCGATGAATTACTATTCACAATAAGAACACTGGGAGCTTCTGCAATCAATGATACTGGCGTAATATCTTTGGTCGGATCGTATCGCAAACCTTTATAAAGCTTGGATGCGCCATTGTGCGAAATGGTGCCCAACATAAGGGTATAACCATCAGCAGCAGATCTGGCAACCTGCTCTCCCCCTGTGTGACCACCAGCCCCAGGCTTATTTTCAATAATAATTGGTTGTGATAATTTTTGCCCCATCTTATCACCCAGAGTTCTTGCCAATAAATCAGCAGGACCTCCTGCCGAATATGGAACTATTATTTTTATGGGCTTGTTTGGAAATGCTTGCTGAGCAAAGGAAAAACTGCAAGCCAAAGATAAACCTGTTACCAATAAAAAATTACGCTTATTCATTTTAAACATCCTTAATTATTAATCCAACTTCAGATTTGCAGATTTAATAACTTTCTCCCATTTCGTTGTCTCGGAATTAAAGAACTGTTTGGCTTGTTCAGATGTATTCGGTGTAAATCTCATCCCCAATTTTTCATAGCGACTTTTAGCGTCGTCGCTTAATAGAATTTTTTGGACATCCTTATTCAATTTCTCCACAATATGAGCAGGCGTGCTAGCTGGCGCTGCCAATGAAAACCATGAAGTACCAGCGTAGTTCGGGAGCCCAGATTCCGCAATCGTCGGAACACTCGGCAAGCGTGGATCACGTTTTTCACTGGTCACCGCTAAAATTCGAAGCTTTCCAGCTTCTACATGCGGCAAACCGGAAGACATATTGTCAAACATGACATTAACTTGACCGCCAATTAAATCGACCAACGCCGGCCCACTTCCGCGATACGGTACATGCACCATTTTGCTGTCACTCAACATTTCAAAAAGTGCTGTCACCATATGTATAGAGCTTCCCGGTCCAGCAGATGCGTAGCTGATTTGACTCGGATTTTTTCTCACACCATCAAGTAAATCAGGTAATGTTTTATAAGGCGATGTCGTCGGCACAACGACGATATTTGGGGCTTCAGCCACAACCATAATTGGTTGTAAATCCTTAGCAGGGTCGTAATTAAGCTTGCTATAACTTGAATATGCAGCATGCACGCCAATCGTACCTAGCAGCAAGGTATAGCCATCACCTGCAGATTTGGCAACCAAACTTGAACCTAGGTGACCGCTAGCACCAGGTTTGTTTTCAACAATCACAGGCTGCTGATACTCCTGCTGTAACTTATCGGCAATCAGTCTTGCAAGAATATCGACAGCACCGCCTGGAGCAAGTGGTGCAATAATTTTTATCGTTTTATTCGGATAATTCTCTTGAGCACTAGAGGCTAATGGAAAAGCAATCGATGCAACCAGCAACGAAGAAAGCAAGGATAGCTTACCTCGATGGAAATTAATTTTTTTCTTCATCAGTGTCTCCTACGTATTATTTAATGCTTTAATTAATAAATTGCTACATTCTTAATGAGCAATGCTGGGCTGCCAAATAACCGAATGTGAGTGCAGGGCCTAATGTAATTCCAGGCCCCGGATAGTTTCCTTGCATCACCGAACTCATGTCATTTCCGCAAGCGTAAAGGCCATCAATCGGTTTTCCTTGTTGATTCATAACTTGCGCATTTTCATTGGTTTCAATTCCTGAAGACATTCCTAAATCACCAGGATAAACTCGAACTGCATAATAAGGTGCAAATTCGACAGGAGCTACGCACGGATTCATAGGATTATCACTGTCACCTAAATACTTCTCATAGGCAGTCTCTCCTTTTGAAAAATACGGGTCTTTGCCCAATCTGGCATGCAGATTATAAGTTTTCACAGTTTTAACAAGCTCTCCTTCTGGAATCGAAAGATTTACCTCCATTTCCTCCAAGGTATGACCTTGAATCAAATAACCATTAGCCAATGCATGATCGATATTTTTCTCAAATGGTTTAATACAACCTAAACCATACTTCCAGAGAAAATGGCTATCCACAAGCAAATATGCTGGGCATGCATTATTTTCCTACTCCAACTGAGAATAATAAAAATCATGGTACGAGCGCGCCTCATTGGTAAATCGCCGCCCCACAGCATTGACTGCAATAAGCCCAGGCTTTGATCGATCAGTCACTGTATGGGGGTAATAAACCTCAGAGCCATCCGGTCTGACATAGTGCGACAATGGAACACCAAAAACACCATTTTTCCCATTATCGGAAATCTTAGCATTGGCCATCATTGCAATTTTCGCACCGCTTAAACTATCACCTCTTGAAATCGTTGCACTTTTAAAACTATCAATTTCCGAGAAATATTGATTTCGCAATGTATGGTCATGAGATAAACCACCAGTAGCTAAAATAACACCTTTGGCTACATTAATTTTCTTATCGTTATTATCTTCTTTAACAATAATTCCCGTGATATTCCCTGAATCAAAAATTATTTCTTTGGCTGATGCATTCAATAAAAAATCAATATTTAAATCCAACGCTGATTTAAACAATCTAGCTACCAGTGCATTGCCCAAATAAAGCCTGGTTCCTCTTGGATGAAAAATACGCTGCGTCAAATATTCAAACACCAAGGATGCAGCGTTGAATACAGCAGTCAAAGACTTTCCTTGCCTGGCTTTGCGAAGGAGTGGTATGTCTTGGCGGCTGACCATCATTCCGCCAAACACCATGAACTCGGGCAATGGCGCACGCAACAAATGAAAATGCTTACCTAGAAGCTTTCCATCAAAAGGCTCTGGCTCCAGTACACGGCAACCAATACTGGCGCCGTCCAGCTCCGAGTAATAATCCGGATAACCTGTCACTGGGCGCGTGCGGAGATGGGTATGTTTTTCCAGATACTGCAAGGCGGGACTGCAGTGCGCCAAAAAAGCCTCCATCCGCGCATCAAAAGGCTTGGCTATAAAGTTTTCAAGATATTGACGGACGTTCTGAGGGCTGTCTTTCAAGCCGTTTTGCGCCAAGTAGGGGTGGCCTGGAATCCAGAGCATCCCACCTGAAATGGCGCTGGTTCCTCCGACATAGGGGCTTTGCTCGATCACGACCACTTTCTGCCCCATTGAGGCAGCCACACATGCAGCCGTTAGGCCTGCTGCGCCCGAGCCCACTACCGCAACGTCGTAAGCTTGGTTGTTCATAAGCAAGGATGCGTCTTTCAAAGATCAGACTTTTTCAGCTGCCAGCGACCGCCATTGCGACAGCGTCAGAACACTGCGCTGGTCATACGGCATATCCCACAGGTGGCAGTTATGGCGGTCCACGATGTCCACGGGTAACTCAATGCGCGCGGGCACCGTCTCACCCTGTAAATAACGTGCAGCCGCTTCTGCAGCCAGGTAAGCCATTCGCATGGCGTTAAAGTCCGCAGTCGCCAGCAGTTGGCCTGCTTGAATTGCAGTGATGGCTTCTGGAATCGCATTGACCCCCACCACAGGTGCCTTACGCTGGGCCTGATGCAATGCGTCAATCACACCGACGGCCATGATGTCGTTGGCCACTAGACAGGCATCAATTTTTTGCTCTGAATGCTGCTGCAGCCATGCAGCACTACGCTGGAACGCTATGTTTTTCACATAGTCACCAGCAATACGATCTACAAATCGAATCCCCGCAAATTCTTGCTGAGCCGCTTCAAAGCCTTTGACGCGCTCCATGCTGGTGTAAGAGCCCACATGGCCCGTCACCATCAGCACCTCCCCTTGGCCCTGCAAATGCTCAAACAAGCGCTTTGCAATCGCATAGGCCAGCGAAAAGTCATCAGAGTTGACAAAACTTACGACGGGGACTGCCTCAATCGGAGTGACCAAACCCACGATGGGAAGACCTCGGGCATGGATACGCCCCAGCGCCTCATCAATCGCCGTGCTGTGCACAGGAGACATGACGACCGCATCTGGCAAGGGGCCTGCCAGCATCTGGTCGATCAGCTCAATCTGCTCGGCAATGTCATCAGGGACTGACGGGACGTAGTGGGTCGTCCTTGCGCCGAATTGCGCTGCAGCCCTGTCTGCGCCCAAGCGGGCCGCCAAATACGCAGGATTGGTGAGATTTTTTGTGAAAACTGCGATGTGCATAGCCTGATCTTTCAGAAGATGGAAACGGCACCGCCATTGGGCTGGATGATTTGTCCATGCACCCAGCTCGCAGCATCAGAGGCCAAGAAGGCGACCACTTCGGCCACTTCCTCGGGCGTTCCGATACGGCCAAAAGGGCTCATGCTTGCGGCTTTTTGCTTCTGTGCATCGCTCTTGCCTTGGTGAAACAGAGCGGTATCCACCGCACCTGGCGCAACGGCATTGATGCGCACACCTCGCGGCCCCAGCTCGGCAGCCAAAGTGCGCACCAGCGACTCCACGGCGGCTTTGCTGGCGGTGTAAGGGCCTGCGCCGGGGATAGACAGGCGCACCATTGAAGTCGTCATGGCGATCACGGATGCGCCCGCCTGCACATGCTTGGCGGTGTGCGAAAGCATGTGAAAAGCGCCAAGGAGGTTGACCTCCATCAGCGCGCGAAACTGCGCAGACGTCCATGCCTCCAAAGGCGCTGGCGGCATGTTGATGCCTGCATTGGCAACCACGCACTGCAGCGGCTGCGCGAATTTTTGCGCAATCTGTGCGAAAAGCTGCGCGACTTGCTCGTCGTCCGTGATGTCCAAGCAAAACGCAGACATATTGCGGGATACCAGTGGCTCAGCAACGGGTTGTTGGTAGGTGTAGAGCACGTGGTAACCCTTGTGCTCCAGCGCCACTGCACATGCCCGGCCAATACCTCGGCTTCCGCCAAAAACCAAGGCCAATGGGCGTGTGGCGACGTCTGCCGAGCTGCTGCTTAAGCTCGCCATGGCTTGCCAAACAAAGGTTCTTTGTAAGGAATGGGAGGCAGCTCCCAAGTCCCTGTCGATGGAGGACGCACCTCGGAGTCAACGTGCACATCAATCACACAAGGACGCTTGTTTTTCAGTGCCGCCTGGACGGTCGCACCCAAATCTTGCGGGCGTTTCACGGTGTAGCCATCTGCGCCACAAGCACGCGCCCACGCTGCGAAATCGGGGTTGTAGCGCTCACCGGTTTCACCATGGTAGAAGGCGGTGCCAATTTCACGACCATCAAACAAACCGTATTGCAGGTCGCGAATAGCTCCCCAGGCAAAGTTGTTCCAGACAATCCAGACAACAGGCAGGTTTTGTTCCACCGCCGTGCACAACACATAGGGAGCCATGGTGAAACCACCGTCACCGACTACCGCGACGCAAGGGCGATCCGGTGCAGCCAGCTGCGCCCCCATAACGCCGCAGACGCCAAAGCCCATGCTGGAGTAACCCCAGCTATTGAGCATGCTCTGTGGCCGCTTGGACTGCCAGAACTGCATGAACCAGTTGTGGTGCACGCCAGAGTCCAGCGCCAAAATCACGTCATCAGGCAAAACTTTTTGCAAGGTGCCGACCACAAATTCCGGGCGCAGTGGCGAGGTTGAGCTTTCAAAATGCGGGCTGACAAAAGTGTCCCACTGGCGCTGCCAGCCGCGCACTTCATCCAACCATGGGGCAAACTTGGCTGCAGTGATTTGGGGCTTACCAGCCAATCCACGCTGCAGCTGCTGCGCAAAGGTTTTGATGTCCGCGATGATGCCCACCGTCGGTGCGTAGTTGCGGCCCAGCTCCTGCGGATCAATGTCTACATGAATGAGCTTGGTGCTCGGGAAGTTCCAGGAATAACCGGGCTTCCAGCTCGATGAACTGCGGTCATCAAAACGCGTGCCCAAAGTAATCACCAAGTCGGAACGTCGGCCTGCTTCGTTGGCAGGGTATGCGCCATTGCGACCGATAAATCCCAGTGCCAGAGGGTGATTGCCGGGAATACAGCCCATACCGTTGGGCGATGTAATCACAGGAATGCCCAGCGCCTCGGCCAGTGCAGTGATTTCTGCGCCCGCTTCAGACAGCGTGGCACCATGGCCAATAAAGAACACGGGCTTGTGCGCCTGCTCCAGCAATTGCAGGCATTGCTGCAAATCGATGTCGCTGCAACCGGGTCGGTGCATGCCATGCTGCACGGAAGCTGGCGGCAGCTCGACATCAGCCTCTTCCTGATAGACGTTGTAAGGAATGTCCAAGTTCACCGGGCCAGGACGGCCGCTCACCATGGTGTCCATGGCCTGGCGCAGCGCCAGAGGCAACATGTCTACCCGCGATGGCTGGAAAGAACGCTTGACCACCGGGCGCAGCACTTGTGCAAAGTCCGCCTGATTGTGGTGGTACAGCTCTTGGAAAGGCGCGCGGTTGTGCTGCGACGTTGGCACATTCGATGTAATCGCCATGAAGGCCGAGGAATCTGCCAAAGCAGTCGCCAGTGACATGACCATATTGGCCGAACCGGGGCCTGTCGAGGTCAGCGTGGCCACCGGCTTGTGCTTGACGCGAAAGTACGCATCCGCCATATGCCCAGCGCATTGCTCATGGCGCGGAGAGACCAACGTGATTTTGTCTTTGCGCTCATGCAGCGCATCCAAAATTCCAACGTTGCCGTGGCCACAGATACCAAAGACGTAAGGAACGTTTTCTTGAACGAGGTAATCGGCGATCAGCTCGCCACCTTTCATGCGACTCATGGTGTAGGTCCTGTCGTGTTTTTTCTAAAGTTCATTGGAGAGTGAGCGTGACCACGCGCTCTTCGGTCATCTCGTGCACGGCGTGGTGCGGGCCTTCGCGACCAAAGCCGCTGTCTTTAGAGCCGCCATAGGGCATCAAATCCACCCGCGAACTGGAGGTTTCATTCACATGAACACCGCCGACCTGCAGCAGGCGCGCAGCCTTGAATGCATCGTTGATTCGATTGGTAAAAATGCCTGCCGCCAATCCATAGGGCGTGGAGTTCACGCGCTGGATGGCTTCATCCAGATCATCAAAAGCGACCACCGACATGACGGGGCCAAACACTTCCTGGCAACCCACAGGGGTGTCTGGCGCAATATCCGCCAGCAACGTGGGAGCGATGACAGAGCCTTGCCGACTGCCACCAGCCAGCACTTTGGCGCCCTGCGCTACTGCTTGCTGAATCCAGCGCTCAATCCGCTGTGCCGAAGCTTCACTAATGACAGGGCCCACAAACGTATCTGCGGCGCTGGGGTCACCAAACTTCAAGGCAGCGACCGCTGGAGCCAGCTTGGCGCAGACCTCGGCATAGCGCGAGCGATGCACCAGCAAAATTTGAATGGAAGTGCACACCTGGCCTGCTTTGCGATAGCCAGCGTTGACAATTTTGGGCAGTGCTTGCTCCAGGTTCGCGTCATCACACACGATGGTGTGTGCAATGGAACCCAGCTCCATCTGCGTGCGGCGCAAACCTGCTGCCTGCTGAATTTGTCGCCCAACTTCCGTGCTGCCAGTAAAGGCAAAAAACCGCACACGCTCGTCTTGCAGCAGGCCTTGCGCCACTTCCGCGCCACCTTGCAGCACTTGCAACATGCCTGCTGGCATGCCTGCGTCTAGAAATGCCTGCACCAACAAGCACGCAGTCAACGGGGTATGGGTGGAAGGCTTGAGGATGACAGCATTACCGGCGGCAAATGCCGGCGCAATCTTGTGCGTCACAGTATTCAATGGCGCATTGAATGGCGTAATGGCCGCCACAATGCCCAAGGGAACGCGCACCGTAAATCCGATGCGATTTTTTTGATCAGGCGCACCGGTCAATGGAATCATTTCCCCGCTGAGCTTGCGCGCCTCTTCAGCAGACAGCTTCAAAGTTTCCAGGCAGCGCTTGAGTTCACCCTGCGCATCGCTGGCAGTAAATCCTGCTTCTTGCTGCAACGTCTGAACCACTTCAGCAGAGCGCTGCGCCAATAGCTTTCCAGCCTTTTCAATAATGATTCCACGCTCATAATTGCTAAGAGCATCCTTGGAAAAACTTTGCTCAGCAATGTCAACGCATTTTTTTATTTGATCGCTGCTTGCAGAATTGATCTCTTCTATCTCTTGATAGGAGTATTTATTTTGCAATTTAAATTTATGACCTTCTCCTTCCACCCAAACACCTTGGAGAAGGTTTCTAAATTTTTTTGTCGTGATTTTCATGTAACTAATAAATCAATGAAGGTCTAGGTTTTATTTGATTAGTAAAACCAACTAACTTGGAGCCAATGTATCTCCAACATAAATTCTTGAAAAATACTGTTTTGCGAGGACTGCTATAGGTGATTCTTATAGGCTTGCAAGCAATTGTTTTTTATGGATTTTTCGAGCAATATTCTTTCGCTTCAAGGGTTAACACTAGTTTTCGTTTTGTCTGCGCAAAGCCTTTTCTCAGATAGGCTTTGCCACATCTTTTTCCTCGCGATGTTAGGAGTACACGTGGATCTGAGACAGCTGAAATATTTCGTGCAGATTGTCGATAGCGGGAGCTTGGCCAAGGCTTCCAGAGAGCTGCATATCGCTCAGCCAGCGCTCAGCCAACACATCGCCAAGCTGGAAGCAGAGGTTGGGAAAACCTTGCTCATACGCACCTCTAAAGGCGTAACGCCTACGGAAAGCGGCGCTGCACTGCACCACCATGCACGTTTTATCCTGCGGCAACTGGAAAATGCTTTGTCCATTGCCAGACAGGAAACTGGCGCTATTCAGGGTGCCGTCACACTCGGCCTTGCGGCCACCACAGTTTGTGCGGTGGGTGCGCCATTAATGCGAAACATTCGAAAGAAATACCCCGGCATCGTGCTCAATATCGTCGAGGGCATGAGCGGTCATTTGGCACAAATGATGCGCGGCAATCAATTGGATCTGGCTATTCTTTTTGGCCGTGATTTAGTCTCAGATTGCGAATATGAAAATATTTTGGAAGAAGAGCTTTTTGTACTCGCCCCCGATGAAAATCCATTCATTGATTTGTCGGTTCAAAGCTTGACGATGGAACAAGTTGCCATGCTCCCGCTTATCATGCCCACAAGCATGCATGGACTTCGAAAAAGGGTAATTAATATTTTTGAGCAAAACAAATTTGAAATAAAAATATCTGCGGAAATTGATTCACTCTCCTTGCTGATGCACTGCGTTAAAGAAGGTATGGGATTAACGATTAAACCCATGTCTGCCATGTTGCTCGATGGCACAATGCGATCCAATTGGCGCGCACTTAAGGTAAACGATGTGAGTTTAAAAAGAGACAACTATCTTTACTCATTTAATAATGAAAAAATGACGCCTGCAGTATTGGCTGTTAAAAATGAATTAAAAAATACAATAAAAAATCTTTTTGATGAAAATAAATGGCAAGGTATTGAGATTTTTTACTAATGCTTTATGCGTGAGATACAGGATTCATACAGATTAGAACGCACGAGCAGCCCAAGAGCACGTTGCCGCAGTACGCAAGGGGCAGCTTCTTTATTGAATTTAACCGGCTTTATCCCTTATTTAACGTGCGCTATCCACTAGTGTTTTAGATAGCAAAACTGCCCCACGCATATACCGACACTGGATACCGCCACATCGCAAAACGGACAGACTTCACTTAAATGGCGTTGTTGCACTACAGAGACTTCCCATAAAAGCAAGCGCTGATGGTTTTCTTTTTTGATAGACCTGACTGCCGTAGTGATCACGATGCGTAGAACGAGGAGCAGACTGCACATCTACAGACGGGGTTGTGCACTTGGTGTGCTCCCCAAGAAACAAACCGCGCAGCAGGACTCCATTCAAATCTCGTGATGTCCTTGGACTCACAATGCAACAAGCGAGCTTGTCTGCTGCTGGTCTGACCTGTCTATTGCATCTTTGATTTCACGTCTGGCAAGTTAAGAGGTGCGGGCTTAAGCGATGATCTTGGTCTTGCCCCCGTATTCCCGACCCCGTCCTATCCGCAATAAAGCACCTCGTT
>JADKLW010000308.1_pt1 | contig 22868 bp, 20 predicted proteins | sample 8641881 | NCBI WGS metagenome assembly JADKLW01 (sample SAMN16272185, study PRJNA661076) | feces metagenome | isolation source: fecal sample from diarrhoea affected cattle B | host: Bos taurus | place: South Africa: Lokaleng Village, Mahikeng | collected 2019-09 | reverse complement strand
ATAGACTGTGATGTCTTTTTCCACCAGCATTTGGCGGTATTTGTATTTATTGGAAAAAGTCGAAATTCCTGGTTTATTTTCGGGTAAAAGGCCACCAAATATTTCGTTCACATACATTTTTGCGACGCGTCTCGGGCTGTCTTTCAGGGAATCATCGGTCATATCCAGACCTAAAGTTTCCATGATTTCACCGAAAAGTTTTTCTATCTTCTGAATCTTCTCTTCCGGCGACAGTTGGAAGGCATCCGCACGAATGGGAGTATGTTCTTTTCCGGTAAAAACGTCATCGTCATTATCAAAAATATCTTTCATAGAAGCATTGTATTCAGCAAAATTAAGGAATTTAAATGGTGTTTATATTTTAATTTTAACCAAAAAAACAGTACTTTCGTTACGCTAAATTAGTTCTATGCTGAAAGCGGTACATGTAAGCGGCTCCCTACAAAAAAAAGAATTTCTCGAATTTCCTGCGCGGCTTTATAAAGATGATAAAAGCTACATCCGCCCTCTAAACAAGGATATTGAAGCAGTATTTGACAGAAAAAAAAACAAACTTTTTGAAAGAGGAGAATGCGAGAGATTTCTTTTCGAAAATAATGCCGGACAAACGGTAGGAAAAGTCGCCGTTTTTGTTAATCCATCTTATAAAAACAATCAACCAACCGGCGGAATCGGTTTTTTCGACTGTATTAATGATCAGAAAACCGCTTATTTTATTTTTGATTTTTGCAAAAACTGGCTTCAGGAAAGAGGAATGGAAGCCATGGATGGTTCCATTAATTTTGGCGAGCGCAACAAATTCTGGGGCGTACTGATCGACGGTTTTCATGAGCCGCTGTATGCAATGAACTATAATGCTCCCTATTACCAGCAGCTATTTGAAAACTATGGTTTTAAAGAATATTTTCAACAGCTTTGCTACAGCCGTTCAATTTACGCACCTGTTTCCCGAGCATTTACGATGATGCATTCCAAGCATTCCAGAAATCCGGCCATCAAAGCCAGGCCTCTGACAAAAAACCGGCTGGAAAAATTCGCCAAAGATTTCACGGAAGTTTACAATAAAGCCTGGGCAAGCCATGAAAGCGGGAAACAAATCTCTGTTGCAAAAACATTGAGAATGTTCCGTTCTATGAAACCCGTGATCAATGAACATATTGCCTGGTTTGTTTATGAAAATGAAAAACCGGTAGCAATGTGGATCAACATTCCGGATTTGAATCAATGGTTCAAATACCTGAACGGAGGATTTGGTTTATTAGAAAAATTAAAATTCTTGTGGATCAAGAAGTTCCGGAAAAACTCCAAAATGGTGGGCATCGTATTTGGCGTAGTTCCTGAATGGCAACGAACCGGCATCGAAGGATTTATGATATGGGAAGGAACCCAACATCTGAGGGAACACACCACATTTCAGGAAACAGAACTTCAGTGGATTGGCGATTTCAATCCGAAAATGATGAAGATCGCCAAGAATTTAGATGCACAAGTAACAAGAAAACTGGCTACTTATCGTTATCTTTTCGATCCCAACCAATCCTTTGAAAGACACCCTGAGATTTAGTCCTTACATCGTTTCTTCCATGACCTCGCTGATGGAAGTGGCATTGGATTTTAAAAGCTGATAATGCTTGCCAAGTGCCGTAAACATTGAGAATCGCTTATAGTTAAGGTTATTTTCCCGGGCAAATTCTTTGATTTCGTCCGTAATTTCATCATAATAAGCATAACTGTAATTTGGGAAAAGATGATGCGCAACATGATAATTGAAATTGCCCAGAACATGCCTTACAAACCAATTATTTTCTTTTAAATCGTTTGTTACTTCAAACTGATGCCTTAGCCAACTATAGGGCAGGTTTTTCTCTTCATCCAACTGCGGAAATTCATTATCAGGAAGCGGATGTAACGGCAATAACACAAAAAGAGCGAATATACTGGCCACCATAATCTGAATAAGCCAGGCTCCTAAAGCTAATCCTAATGACGCTTCAAAGAATATAACGGGAACAGCAATCTGATAGAAAAAATAAAATAGTTTGAAAATGATCATTTTTATTTTTTCACTTAAAGGTATCGCACCCTGAGTTTTGAGAATGATTCTGTTTTTATCAAAAAAATCTCGGAAATCCCGGATAAACATCCAGTTAAATAAGTATAATGGGTAAATCAGGAAGAAAATGCGGTGCTGTATTTTCTGAATTCCTTTTGGTTCTATATGGGGGTAGATTTTTAAAACTCCGCTTTGTTCAATATCCGTGTCCCATCCGTCAACATTAGGATAGGCATGATGGCTAACGATATGGCGCTTTTTCCAAATGTAGGAATTTGCTCCTACCAAATCGAAAATTCTCAGGACCAAGGCATTTAATTTCTTGCTTTTAAATATATTGTTGTGGGCGGCTTCATGAATCAGGTTGAGGTAAATGAGCACGAGTAGAATCCCCATTGAAGCAAAAAGCACACTGTACATAAATAGATATTGGGCGTTAACAAGTGCCGCCGTATACAAACCGAAGTACAATAAAGGTAAAATAATCACTTTCCACTGAATGGAAACGTCACGGTTCTCAGGTATGGAAGCAACACGATCTTTCACCCGTTTCCTGAGTTTGTTAAATAATAAAGTTTCTTCCGTATTTTTTTGATAGATTGGTTTGTCCATTTGATACTGATTATTTCAAAACTAAAATAATTTCATCAAAAAGTCATTTCAGTTTTCTTAACCTTTGTTGCAATATTACGTTTTCTTTAAAATTTAAAAAAGAGAAACTGAATTCTATAAAGCCTTCCCGACGAATACCGTTATCTTTAACAAAACAAATATAATATGAATTTTGAAAACAACAGATCGGGGAACGGTGGAGTGATAACATTGAACAAAGAAACCGAAGAAGTAGGCAGATTGACCTATACCATCTTTCCTGATGAAAATAAAATGATCATTTCTTTCGTTTTGGTGCACTCTCAGTTTGAAGGTCGCGGAATGGGAAAATATCTGGTGGAAGAAGGTATCAAATTTGCCCGCGACAATAACTGGAAAGTGTATCCGCATTGTTCCTATGCCCGTGCTGTGATGTCGAGAATGAATGATGTAGAAGATATTTTCTTAACACGTTAACACCTCATTAACAATAATACTTTCAATTTCATCGGGATAATCCACCTTCAAAATCTCGCTGGAGGATACCCAATTTTTAATTTCCTCCACATTTAAAGATTTAGAATTAGGTATTCCCATCCGTCGCATTGCTTCTGCATTACACTCCTGTTCATACTGATTGCGGATCGGAATTACAAACAGTTTCTTCTCCATGAAAAGTGCTTCGGCAGGCCCTTCGAATCCGGCATTGCATAATATTCCTTCACAATTTTCAAAATATTTAAGAAACTGAACCTCATCTACAGGATACACGTCTACGTTTTTATCTGTGTAAATAATGGAACTGCATCGGGAAAAAATCTTCCATTCGACGGGAATCTGATGAAGAATTTTTAGAATATTCTCATCTGAAAAACTGGGAAGATACACGATATAAAATCCTTTTCTATCGGGATTCAGATTTCGGATCTTTTTTCGAATTACCGGTTTTTTGATTTGGAGATGATAATTTTCAAAATGAAAACCAATTTTATAGTCACTCGGAGCATAATATTTCAGAATCATTTCACCAAGAAAATCCTTCTTCTCAGGCTTAGGTGTTTCTTTAAAACTCATGGATGCCTGATGGCTAAGTTCCAACATTCTGAGGTTTCTCACTTTACAAGCCCATGCTGTTAGTGGCTCGAAATCATTGATAATCAAATCGTAGCCTTTCAAGTTCATCGAATTGATATCTTTTATCGCATTCAGGAAATTATTCTGAAGAATAATTTTTCTATAGGAAATCCCGCCTGCTGCATTGTATAAAAGTGAAACTCCCTGATGATGAAAATCAATAGATCCCTCCAGTTGAAGCTGAGACTGATGACCACTGATAAGGGTATCCACCTTCGCATATTTTTTAAGAATTGGGATAATTTCCTGCGCTCTGGCAATATGTCCGTTTCCGGTTCCTTGAAAGGCGTACAATATTTTCATCAGGAAACCTGAGTTATAATTCGTAGAAAATCAGAGTAAGAAAGATCATTCATTTCTTCCGCTCCTTCATCTGTGAGCACTGTCTTATGATCCTCGAAATAAAAAATCTCCCATTTTCCGTTATTGTATTCCAAAGCTGACAAATTCTCGATCCAGTCGCCAGAGTTTAAATAGGTGCAAGATCCTTTTTTGCTGGTGTAATTGCGCATCTGTGGCTGATGAATATGGCCGCAAATCACATAATCAAAATTATTTTCGATGGCAAGTTCCAGTGCAGTATGTTCAAAATCATTAATGTACTTTACTGCTTTCTTTACATTATTTTTGATTTTTTTAGAAAAGGAATACTTCTCTTTTCCCATATGAGCAAGTCCCCAGTTCACTATATTGTTAATCATGATGAGGAGATCGTATCCTTTTCCACCTAGTTTTGCGAGCCATTTAGAATGTTGAACTGAAGCATCGAAAACGTCACCGTGAAAAATCCATGCTTTCTGATCGCCGAGATCCACACAAAGTTTGCTGCACACTTTCAGTTTTCCCAACTGAAAATCCCTGAATTTTCTGAACATTTCATCATGATTGCCCGTAATATAATACACTTCGGTATTTTCAGTAGCAAAAGAAATAATTTTCTTGATGATTTTGAGATGGGATTTTGGGAAATAAGATTTTTTGAACTGCCAGACATCAATAATGTCTCCGTTCAGAACAAGCATCTTTGGCTGAATAGAATTCAGGTATCTGGCGAGTTCTTTGGCTTTGCATCCGTAAGTCCCTAAATGCACATCCGAAATAACGACCAAATCAACGTTTCTCTTCATAATGATTTTATGCAAAGAAACTAATTGAAAATAAACTACTTATTAATTCAGTGTTATCTTTTAAAGTGTTTCAAGGAGTTCATCGGAAATCTCCATATTGTGATAGACATTCTGGACATCATCATCTTCTTCAAAACGTTCCAACATTTTCATATTGGCTTTGAACTGATCGTGATTCATTTCCTTGGTTGTATTGGGTATTCTCTGGAGTTCGGCACTTTTGGGTTCTATTCCCAATTCTTCCAATTTGTGAGATAAGGATCCAAAATCTTCAAAAGCCGTCGTAATCATTACCTCTTCCTCATCGGAATCGATCTCTTCTGCACCTCCGTCGATCATTTCCATTTCAAAATCGTCCCAGTCCAAGTTTATCTGAAGTTTATCAAGGGTGAAAATTCCTTTCCGATCGAAGATAAAAGCCAGTTCGCCGTTTTTCCCAAGATTTCCGTCAAATTTATTGAAAATCGCTCTTACGTTGGCCACCGTTCGTGTCGGATTATTCGTAGTACAGTCTACAAAAAAAGCGACACCACCTTGTCCGTAACCTTCATACGACACTTCTTCATAGTTTTCAGCATCTGCACCGCTGGCTTTTTTAATAGCTCTTTCCACATTATCCTTAGGCATATTGGCACCTTTTGCATTCTGTATGCAACGCCGTAAGGCCGGATTAGCATCAGGATCAGGTCCACCGGCTTTCACGGCTAATGCAATATCTTTCCCAATTCTGGAAAACGTTTTGGCCATTTTATCCCAACGTGCCATTTTCGATGCTTTTCTGTATTCGAATGCGCGACCCATACTATTATAAAATTTAGAGTACAAAAATACAAAAACACCCTCAAATATTGAGGGTGTTCATTATGATTTGAAAATTATTATTTTCTTTTCTTTGGAGCAACTACATCAGATTTTTGGTATTTGTTCCATTCAGCATCATCACCAACGTATCTTACGGTTACTTTTCTGTCAGCTTCTCTTTCTGAATTAGATGCATTTTCAGGCACCTTAGCATTTTGCTCACCAACTCCGATAGACTTCAGAACGCTTGGATCAACTCCTCTTGCATCCAGAGCAGCAACTACAGCAGCAGCTCTTCTTTGAGACAAGTTCAGGTTGTAAGCTTCAGAACCTTTTTTATCAGTTTCACCTACGAGTAAGAATCTACCACCATCTTTTTTGATGATATCTGCAGCAGTATTCAATGCACCGTTAGATTCTGCCTTGATGGTCGCTTTATCAAAATCGAAATAAACCGCTTTCAGTTCTTTTTCAACTTCTACTTGAGTTACTTCTTTTGGCTTAGGACATCCGTTATATTCAGGAAGACCTGGAATTGTAGGACAAGCGTCGTCTTTATCTAGGATTCCATCTCCGTCAGTATCTGGCCAAGGACAACCTTGATTTTCTACTGGACCAGGTACATCCGGACAGTTATCATCTTTGTCGATTACACCGTCACCGTCAGTATCTGGCCAAGGACAACCGTTGTTTTCCACAGGACCTGCAACATCCGGACAGTCATCCAAATTGTCAGGAATTCCATCTCCGTCCGTATCAGGACATCCTTGGAATTCTGGTAATCCTGGAGTATCTGGACATAAATCGTCTTTATCTAAGATTCCGTCTCCGTCTCTGTCTCTCTGTCCGAATCTGAATAAGATAGAAGCAGATGCTTGCCAGAAGTTAGGAGCGTTTCCTTTATCATTGAAAGGTGTAGATACATAATCTCCCTGAATTCCAAGACCGAAGTTCTTAGTAATCCAGAAATTAGATCCCAAACCAAACGGCATAGCAAAGTGATTTGCTTTTCCGCTGGAGTTATTGTCGTCATAGTTTACCATGACATCATTTGCGGCATCATAAGTCGGGAATATAACTCCGGAATAATCATGTCTCAAATAACTTGCACCTACTCTCAGATACGGATCAAACCATGATTCTTCGTTCCATAGAGCGTTTGCTTTTAATTGTAGACCAAGTCCGGTCATTAACATGAATTCTTTACCCATATTAAATCTTGCGTTGGGTACATTACCTACGGAAGTTTGCCAATCTAACACTAAGGGCCCAACAAGATGTCTGGCTACTGTTAGTTTAGAAAGTGGAGGCGTAATATGATAATCACCGACATTGAACAATCTTTGGAAGTGATTAAATTTTTCACCTACTCCGCCATTTGCAACGGCCATGTGATTCACTCCGTGAGCTCCTACCCCAATTAGCCAAGGGTTATTGCTCGTTTGAGCGAACACAGTAGAGGCAACTGTAAGTGCCAATGCTGAAATTCCTAATTTTAGATTTTTCATAGAATTAAATGATTAAATAATTGATATTGCAAAATAAATATAATTTTTCCTGATAAACAAAGTTTTTACGAGTTTTTTTAACTTTTTTTAAGAACTCTGTCAAGGTTTCTTTTATTTTCTCTCTCTTTGATGCTTTCTCTTTTATCATAAAGCTTTTTGCCTCGTGCCAAAGCGATTAAAACCTTAGCCTTGCCTTTTTCATTAATATACAGTTTTAATGGAACAATGGTGTTCCCGGCATCTTTGAGTTTTTTCTCAAATTTCTGAAGCTCCCGTTTATGAAGCAGCAACTTACGCTCTCTTTTGGTTTTATGGTTATAAAAGGTTCCCAGTTTATATTCATCAATCATCATGTTAATGATATAAAGTTCGCCATCGATGAACTGACAAAACGCCTCCGTAATACTCGCTCTGGAGGAACGAAGGGACTTAATCTCGGTTCCTGTCAGAACCAGACCCGCCTCGAGCTGATCCAAAATCTCGTACTCATACCGGGCTCTTTTATTAAAAATATTGACGGTTTTTTCGATCTTCATATTTTCGTTACAAATTTTGAACAATTTGTTCAGAATATGCTTATAAAATTTTAAACAATGTTATTAAAATTAATTACGCCGAAAGCACTGGTCTCATTCCAACGGTTGTGGAGCATCAACTGTTACCTGCTTAAAGCCAATTTCTTTTCGTATTTTTGCACCAAATTTACAAAACAATATGTTAACAGTATCAAATCTATCTTTACAATTTGGAAAGAGGGTTCTTTTTGACGATGTGAATATCATGTTTACCAAAGGCAACTGCTACGGTATCATTGGTGCTAACGGAGCCGGAAAATCTACTTTTTTAAAAATATTAACTGGAAAACAAGTTCCTACTACCGGCAATGTATCTTTAGAGCCAGGAAAAAGAATGTCTGTTCTGGAGCAGGATCACTACGCCTACGATCAATATACTGTGTTGGAAACTGTACTTCGGGGAAACACCAGACTTTTCGATATCAAAGAAGAAATGGATACCTTATATGCAAAGCCTGATTTTTCTGACGCAGACGGCATCAAGGCAGGCGAACTCGGTGTTATTTATGAAGAAATGGGAGGCTGGAATGCAGAATCCGATGCACAAACCATGCTGTCCAACGTAGGCGTGAAAGATGAAATGCACGGGCAAATGATGAGTGAACTTGAAAATAAAGATAAGGTGAAAGTGCTTCTCGCACAAGCGCTTTTTGGAAATCCAGATGTTTTAATCCTGGATGAACCTACGAACGACTTAGATATCGAAACCATCTCCTGGCTGGAAGATTTTCTGGCAGATTATGAAAATACCGTCATCGTGGTATCGCACGACCGACACTTTCTGGATACTGTGTGTACCCATATCGGCGATTTGGATTACTCGAAACTGAACCTTTATACCGGAAATTATTCCTTCTGGTATCAGGCTTCACAATTGGCAACGAGACAAAGAGCTCAGGCAAATAAAAAAGCTGAAGATAAGAAAAAGGAACTTCAGGAATTCATCGCAAGGTTCAGTTCCAATGTTGCTAAAGCGAAACAAGCCACTGCGAGAAAAAAAATGTTGGACAAACTGAGTATTGAAGACATCAAACCAAGTTCCAGACGCTATCCTGCCATTATTTTTGAAATGGAAAGAGAAGCAGGAGATCAAATCCTGGAAGTGAAAGATCTTCAGAAAACAAAAGACGGAGAATTGCTTTTTTCCAACATTGATTTTAAATTAAAAAAAGGAGATAAAGTCGCTGTTATTTCCAAAAACTCTCTCGCTATTACAGAATTTTTTGAAATTATCTCCGGAAATGCAAAACCAAACGGAGGCGAATATCACTGGGGAGTTACCACCAACCAATCTTATATTCCGCTCGACAACACCGAATTTTTTCAGGATAAAAACCTGAATTTAGTGGATTGGCTCCGTCAGTTTACAAAAAATGATGAAGAAAGACACGAAGAATATATGCGCGGATTCCTAGGCAGAATGCTCTTCTCAGGAGATGAAGCTTTGAAATCCTGCACCGTACTTTCCGGTGGGGAAAAAATGCGTTGTATGTTCAGCAGAATGATGCTGCAGCGTGCGAATGTTCTGCTGATGGATGAGCCTACCAACCACCTAGATTTGGAAAGCATCACCACGCTCAATAACTCACTCAGTAATTTTAAAGGAAATATTTTATTGTCATCTCATGACCACGAATTGCTGCAAACCGTCTGTAACAGAATCATTGAATTGACCCCGAACGGAGTGATCGACCGTGAAATGACTTACGACGAATACCTCACCGATAAAAAAATAAAAGAACTGCAGACACAGATGTACGCAGGATAATTTTTTGTTTATTTTAGCATATAAAATCCATCTTATCAGCAAGATGGATTTTTTTGTTAACGACTATATTCGTCACGTCCGGAATTGTAATTTATAAATGATCCAGTTAAATATTAAACCAATTAAATTCGTAAATTTGTAACATTATGAGTCAAAAATGGATTTACAAACCCGAACCGGACGAGGAAGTGGTGGACCGACTGAGCATGTCCCTCGGTTTTGGAACATTTGAATCTAAACTTCTCGTTCTTCGTGGTATTGATAATTACGAAAAAGCCCGGGAATTCTTTAAGCCAAAACTGGAAGACATTCACAATCCTTTTCTGATGGCAGACATGCAGAAAGCTGTAGAGCGTATTGCCACCGCCATAGAAAATGGAGAAAAAATATTGGTGTACGGTGATTATGATGTGGACGGAACTACCGCAGTAGCGCTGATGTACCTGTACCTCAGCAAAATTGTTCAAAAAAAATACCTTGATTTTTATATTCCTGATCGTAATGCGGAAGGTTACGGTATCTCGAAAGAAGGGATAGATTTTGCCAAAGAAAATGGTTTTTCTCTTATTATCGCATTAGACTGCGGAATAAAAGCTTCAGACAAAATAGATTATGCGGCTTCTTTGGGAATTGATTTTATTATCTGCGACCACCATTTGCCTGGCGATGAAATTCCGAATGCATGTGCTGTTTTAGATCCGAAAAGAAAAGACTGTCGCTACCCGTACAAAGAACTTTCCGGATGTGGCGTAGGTTTTAAATTATGCCAAGGATTAAACACAATATATAAAATTCCCGATGCTGAAGTCTACGAATTGACCGATTTGCTGGCAATTTCGATTGCAGCAGATATTGTAGCGATGACCGGCGAAAACAGACAGTTGGCAAAATTGGGATTGAAACACCTTCGGAAAACGAGAAATATGGGAATAAGACTCCTTATTCCTGAAGAAAAACTTTCAAATTTTGATATTTCAAATATTGTTTTTGAAATTGCTCCTAAGATCAATGCTGCAGGAAGAATTTCCCATGGGAAAGCTGCCGTAGAACTCATGATTTCGGATAATCTGAAACACGCCCATCAGATTGTGGACAACATTATGGGATTGAATGATGAACGACGCGAATTGGATATGAATTCCACCGTTTCTGCACTCAACCAAATCATCACTACCGGACAGGAAAACAAATTCACTACCATCGTGTTCGATCCCAGCTGGAATAAAGGCGTTATCGGCATTGTTGCCTCCCGACTTACAGAAACGTATTACAAACCGACGCTCGTTTTCACAGAAGGAACTAATAGCGAACTGGTAGCTTCTGCCAGGTCTGTTTCAGATTTTGATGTCCATGCGGCGTTGGATAGCTGTTCGGAATATTTCCTGAAATTTGGTGGCCATCAGGCTGCTGCTGGACTTTCTATGGAAAAAGATAAGTTTGAAGCATTTAAATTAAAATTTGAACAAGTAGTGGCAGAAAAAATTCAGGAGCATCAAAAATTTCCGTGTCTCATGATTGATTCTGAAATCCATATAGATGATCTGAACCGGGAGTTTATGAGTTTTCACCGGAAACTCGCTCCATTCGGGCCACAAAATATGAAACCCGTTTTGGTTCTTAAAAATCAGAAAGTTTCAGGTTTTGTTAAAACGATGGGGAAGGATAATAATCACCTCAAATTTTATATCAAACAGGAATCTACCGGAAGAAGCTATGAGTGTGTAGGGTTTAAACTTGGACAGTTTGCGGATGATTTCAGGACAAAAAGTTTTGATATCGCTTTCACGCTGGAAGAAAACCACTGGAAAGGAAATGTAACGTATTACCTCAATATTCGGGATGTCAAATTCAATGAGTAAAAAAATAGGTTTATTTTTCGGTTCTTTCAATCCAATTCACATCGGGCATCTGATTTTGGCGAATTATATTACTGAACATTCCGATATGGATGAACTCTGGTTTGTAGTTAGCCCACAGAATCCTTTCAAAGAAAAAAAATCGTTGCTGAAAGATGCCAACCGGCTGGATATGGTGCAGCTTGCAATACAAAATTATCCGAAAATGAGAGCTTCCAATGTTGAATTTTCGCTTCCTCAGCCCAGCTATACGATTGACACCCTTGCTCATCTGAAAGAACAATATCCGCAATATAGTTTTGCCCTCATCATGGGTGAAGATAATTTAAAGAGTCTTCACAAATGGAAAAATGCCGAAAAACTGATGAATGATTATCAGATTATCGTCTATCCCAGAGTTTCTAATGGTGATGAGGAAAAACAGCATCAGTTTCAGCATGAAAACATCAGCCTCATTCAGGCACCGGTCATAGAAATTTCAGCCACGGAAATCCGGAATATGATCCAACAAGGCAAAAATGTACGGCCGATGCTGCCGCCCGAAGTTTTTGAATATCTGGACGGCAGTTCATTGTATAAATAAAAATCTTTTATGAATTTCATCGAAAAATATTTTTCAAAATATCCTCAGGAAAAAATTATTACCTGGTTCCGAAAAGCCTGTGTTGCAGAAGCGTGGACGTGTTTTTTTCTGTATTTAGTTGCCATACCATTGAAACGGTATTTTCCTGAAAACGATCCCGTTTTAATTTTCATGATTATTATCGGGAATCTTCATGGCTTTTTCTTTGTTGCCTATCTTCTGCTTCTTCTTCCGGTTCGCAAAATTTTCTCTTGGGATGATGAAGATTTCGTGTTCGCAATTCTGGCAGCATTCTTTCCTTTTGCTACAATTTGGATTGACAAAAGCCTGGCAAAATTTGACCGGGAATAATTTTTTTTGAATTTTTTGTAACATTTCTTTCTTCGTTACGTCATATTAGTCGTAATCAAGGATGCATTTCGCTACAATTATTTATTAACAACCCGATGAGGGTTTTATTTTTAAACCATTACTATGTATTACAAGCTACTTGACTACAGTCACTTCTTTAAAAAAATAAACAATAAAAAAATAATATTATGAAAAAAACAATTTTTCCCTTAGCTCTCTTTTCGATGACTTTGGCGTATTCTCAAAAAGGAGATCAGAAAGACACCCTGAATATTCAGGCCATACAAGAAGTGACCTTGACTAAAAAAGTTTTTCAAAAAAAAGCCGACCGTTTTGTTTATGATGTTGCCAACGCTCCTGTTGCAAAAGGAAATACCGGTTTCGGACTGTTGCTTCAGGCTCCATTGGTAAGCAGCACCGATGACAAAACCCTCCAAATTCTTGGAAAATCCAATGCTGTCATTTATATCAACGGATCCAAAACAATGATGAACACAGAAGCTGTTATCGAAATGCTGAAAAATATGCCGTCGGAGAATATCAGTAAAATCGAGATCATCAGTGTTCCGGGAAGTGAATTTGATGTGGAATCATCCGACGGAATTATCAATATTATATTAAAGAAAAACCCTGATGATGGCATCAACGGAAACCTAAGAGCTACCAACAATCAGGCAAAGGTAAACCGACAGTCGGCAGCAGCATCATTGAATTTCAGAAAAAACAAACTTGGCATCAGCACCAGTCTCCGTTTTTCCAACTGGACCAACAATCAGGAATATCTTTTGAAAAACGGCACAAAAGATTATTTTAATATTTCTGAAGGTCCGGTAAACGATCCCAGTCAAAATTTGGGAGGATATCTGAATATTGATTATTCCCTTTCTGAAAAACAGAATATTGCTTTGTTATTGAACTCCAATGCCAACAGAAGTTATGGTGCAGATGCAGAGCTTTTTAATACCGTAACCACACCTGCAGGAACTACGTACAATATCACTCAGAACAAAGACGATTCTCGTGCTTATAACAATTCGGCGAACCTCAACTATCAACTAAAAATAGATGAAAACGGCAGTAAAATCAACATGAGCATTGCTTATCTGAATTATAAAAAATTTGCTAACAGTGTGAATGATGCTTTTGTTTCGGACAGCAACCGCGGGATTCACGAACTTTCTCAACGGTTCCGTCAGGAAACTCCGCAAATCATCAACAGTTATACTGCAAAGGCCGATTATCTTCAGAAACTAAAAAAAGATTTCACCATAACAGCGGGCGGAAATTTCTCCAAAACCGAGACTGACAACGATATTCTTCATGAGAATCTCGATTTGAATACCGGAACTTACAATAAGGATTTTTCACAATCCAATCACTTTGTATACCATGAGCGAATTGCTGCTGCTTATTTTACCGTTGAAAAAACATTTTCAGATGCATTTTCTGCAAAAATAGGAACACGGTATGAAAACACTCTTTCCACAGGAGAGACGCTGGATACCAAGGAAACTTTAAAGCGAAACTATAATAATTTTCTTCCGTTTGCCAGTTTCAATTACCAATTGAATCCTGATAACAGTTTATCCTACGCTTTTTCCAGCAGAGTGAGAAGGCCGTCCTTCTGGGAAATAAATCCCGTGAGAGTATATTTGACGCCTTCGAATTACATCCAGAATAATCCGTTTGTGAAGGCTTCCAATGTGTATAATAACGAGTTGACCTATATGTTCAAAAATTCATATTTTTTAATTCTAAGCCACACGCTTCTGAAAGATGACGCAACACAAATTCCATTGCAAAACGGAAATGAATTGCGGTATATCCGCACCAATTTCGGCGATAAAAATACGTTGAATGCATTTGTGGGAATAAACAAAAATTTATTTAAAGGCATCCTCAATACCAATACCAATGCAGGCGTTCAAACAAACCATGTGAAAGGTTTTCTGGATACCGATCCTATCACAGGAGATCTTTTTGATCCTTATGTTATGGACAGAACTACCACTTCTTTCCGTTTGCAGAGCAATAATAACATCAGGCTTTCTTCCAAAAAAGATTTATTTCTGGGGGTGAACTATTTTTATATCAGTTCACAAGTGATGAGTATCGGCATGCTGCAACCTATTTCAAGCCTGGACATCAATCTGAAGAAAATCTGGAATGACTGGACATTTGTTCTTCAGGCACGAGACGTTTTTAACACCAATATTGCCATCATTGAAGACACCCAAGCCAATGGCAATTACAATTCGGTATATAATAAGGGATTTAACAGGAACATTGAACTTTCAGTAACGTATAATTTCGGCAACAGAAAATTGAAGAAAATGCGGGAAGTAAACGATGCGGCAAGCGAAATCAATTCCAGAACCGGATCTTAACACCAAAGGTTGCTTTTCTGAAGCAGCCTTTTTGTTTTTAATTTTATTTTTAGTACAGGACAAAAATTACATTCTATTGAAAATCAGCGAATGAGTTGCTAAAAACTCATACAATCAACTACTTTCCAGCAAATTAGATGTTTCTCATACAAACCCTGTGCTGGGAGCTCTTCGCAAAAGGCTGCAGTGCCGCCGCAGTTTCCCGCCAAATGTAGAACACCGCCCAAGTTTGGCGGCGGTTTTCCGTTGGCATAGCGCCACGCCATCAAATCCGCCCGGACGCCTCATGATAATTTTGCGGTTCATTTTATAATGTTTGAAGTTCTGACAGGTCATAAAGGTTTTAAGGATGAACCACAGATAATTTAATTATAGTTATAGCATAGATATAGTATGGATATAGTATGGATATAGTATACCTACGGGTCATAGTCCTACTGTTTTCTTGAGGTCACACTCATATTCATCTGCTGGTTGGTAAAAACTGTATGATCTGTCTGTATGATCGTGAGTTTATATGTTCTAGCTCTTTAACAGTCTCGAGCCTCTGAAAAACCGCCTGAATAACAGTACCTTTGAGAATGGATTCTTTGTTTAATGATCAGGTTTATGAAATCATCCGCCTCATTCCCAACGGAAGAATGACGAGTTATGGTGCCATTGCAAAAGCGATCGGATATCCTAAATATGCACGTCACGTTGGAAATGCATTACGATTTACGGAGGAAGATTTTCCCGCTCACAGGGTTTGCAATGCTTCAGGAAGAATTACCGCAAGTTGCACCCGAGATTTCATCGGGAAACTGAAAAAAGAAGGTGTAAAAGTAAAAGGGGACAAAATTCTGGACTTTAAGGAAGTTTTCTGGGATCCGATGATTGAAATCGATGTAAAGGAAAACGAATAAAAATTAAAAAACCTTGTCAACTGGTGATGTGACAAGGTTTCTGATATTAAAATAAAATTTTTCTAAACGCTCAACTGCTGGTAACTTCTTTTGATAAAATCGGAAAGGTCTTTTCCTTTCAGCAGGTTTTGGGAAAGCTTGGCAAGATCTAATGCGTGTTTTATTTTGGAAGCTTTTTGTTCTTCATTTTCAGTCTTCAAAAGCTCTGAAGCCAGTTCACTGTTAGAATTTACTACCAGGTTGTACATTTCGGGAAAACCATTCATCCCAAACATTCCACCGCCGCCAGTTGCCTGCATGTCTTTCATTCTACGCATAAATTCAGGTTGGGTGATGAGAAACGGTGCTTCAGAACTGTCCAGATCTTCCAGTTGCACCGTAAAATTCTTGTCGTTCACAGTTTCTTCGATGCTTTTTTTCAAGGTTTCTTTTTCCGTTTCGTTCAGTTTAGAAATGGAAGTATCTTCTTTCTTAATCAGGTTGTTAATGTGATCTGCATCCACCCGTGCGAAAGAAATTTTCTCTTTGGAAGTTTCCAGTTTTTGAATTAAATGCGGAACAATGGGCGAATCCAAAAGCAAAACTTCATATCCTTTCTCTTTTGCAGATTCTATATAACCGTGCTGTTCATCTGCATTTGTAGCATAGAGGATTACAAAATTTCCGTTGGTATCAGTTTGCATCGGTTTCAGTTTTTCTTCCAGCTCGTTCCATAAATAATATTGTCCGTCCGTGTTGGGATACAGTGCAAACTTGTCAGATTTTTCATAGAATTTATCCTCAGAAATCATTCCATATTCAATCACGATTTTGATATCGTTCCATTTTTTCTCGTAATCATCGCGGTTTTCGTTGATGAGTGACCCCATTTTATCCGCGACTTTTTTGGTGATGTAAGAAGAAATTTTCTTCACAGCACCGTCCGCCTGTAAATAAGAGCGGGAAACGTTCAAAGGAATATCGGGAGAATCAATCACTCCTCTTAGCAACATCAGGAAATCCGGAACAATTCCCTTTACTTCATCCGTTACAAATACCTGATTCTGATACAATTGTATTTTATCTTTCTCAATATTCAACGAATTGCTGAGTTTCGGAAAATATAAAATTCCCGTCATTTTGAACGGATAATCTACATTCAGATGGATATTGAAAAGCGGCTCCTCAAACTGCATCGGATACAACTCATGATAGAATTTTGTATAATCTTCTGCCGAAAGCTCGGAAGGCGTTTTCGTCCACGCAGGTGTGGGATTGTTGATAATATGATCTACCTCAACCGTTTCAGGTTTTGCATCTTCAGCGGCATCTTCCGGAAGCGGCAACGTTTCTTTTTTTGTTCCAAATTTAATGGGAACCGGCATGAATTTATTGTACTTGGTAAGCAGTTCCCGAATTCTGAATTCTTCCAGAAACTCTTCGGAATCTTCTGCAATATGAAGAATAATTTCTGTTCCGCGTTCCGTTTTGTCGGTTTCTTCCAGCGTAAATTCCGGGCTGCCGTCACAAATCCAACGCACTGCTGGTTCGTCTTTATAAGATTTGGTAAGGATTTCCACTTTTTCTGCTACCATAAAAGCAGAATAAAATCCGAGACCAAAATGGCCAATAATTCCTGAATCCTTTGCGGAATCTTTATACTTTTCCAGAAATTCCTCGGCTCCTGAAAACGCCACCTGATTGATGTATTTTTCCACCTCTTCTGCCGTCATACCAATTCCCTGATCGATAATGTGAAGCGTGCGTTCCTCTTTATTGATTTTGATTTCAATCTGAGGATTTCCGTATTCCATATTTGCTTCTCCGATACTGATAAGATGTTTCAGTTTCAGTGTGGCATCGGTAGCATTGGAAACCAATTCGCGCAAAAAAATTTCATGATCGCTGTAGAGAAATTTCTTGATTAGTGGAAAAATGTTATCCACGGATACATTAATATTTCCTTTTGTCATTTTGATAGGTTTTAAAATAATGCTTGATGATTCACAAAAAAAACACCATTCTCAAGAAGGTGACAGAGTGGCATTTTTCGGCTGTAGAATGGAGAATTTCCTTCCTGATTTGAAGTTAAATTTTCCTTTTTGGAGAAAAAAAACTTCGGTACACAAAACTGCACCGAAGCCTAAAAAATTCTATCAGAAAAAAATTATTTATTCTTCAAAGCTTCTCTTACTTTATTCTCAATTTCTTCTGCCAGTTCGGGATTGTCTTTCAACACATCTTTTACAGCATCGCGGCCTTGCCCGAGTTTGGTTTCTTCATAGCTGAACCATGAACCGCTTTTCTTCACGATGCCTTTTTCCACAGCAGTATCCAGAATTTCTCCCGTTTTAGAAACACCTTCGCCATACATAATGTCAAATTCTGCCATTTTGAAAGGAGGAGCTACTTTATTTTTCACAATTTTTACTTTCACGCGACTTCCTACAGCTTCGTCTCCCTGCTTTATGGGTGCACTGGCTTTTCTGATGTCAATTCGTACCGAAGCATAAAATTTCAAAGCGTTACCTCCGGTTGTCGTTTCAGGATTACCGAACATCACCCCGATTTTTTCACGAAGTTGATTAATGAAAATCACGGTACATTTCGTTCTTGATATTGTGGCGGTCAGTTTTCTTAAAGCCTGGGACATTAGTCTGGCATGAAGTCCCATTTTGGAATCTCCCATTTCGCCTTCTATTTCCGCTTTCGGCGTTAATGCTGCCACAGAGTCGATGACCACGATGTCAATCGCCCCTGAACGAATCAGATTATCGGCGATTTCCAAGGCTTGTTCACCGTTATCGGGTTGGGAAATAATCAGATCATCAAGATTGATTCCTAATTTCGAAGCATAGTGTCTGTCGAAAGCATGTTCTGCATCAATGAAAGCTGCAATTCCACCTTGTTTCTGGGCTTCAGCTATCGCATGAAGAGTTAATGTCGTTTTACCTGAAGATTCCGGACCATAAATTTCAATCACTCTACCTCTTGGATAACCGCCCACTCCCAGTGCGATATCCAAACCTAAAGAACCGGAAGGAATCACTTCAATGGAAGTATCCACAGAGTCGTCACCAAGAGTCATTACGGTGCCTTTTCCGTAGGTTTTATCTAATTTTTCAAGCACTAATGCGAGCGCTTTCTTTTTATCGTCTGCTGTACTCATTATTAATTTATTTTTTCAAAAATACGGAAAATTAAAGAGTAAATCTTATTAATGTAAGATATTTTTCCGCACCGCTTTTGATCAATAATGAAAATCTTTCGGGGTGTGTTTTATATAGTCATCTAACACCTTCATCTGTTCTTTATTGCCAAAACTCACCAGTTTTTGGTAGCCTTCCGGAGTATTTATTTTCCATATTTTTTCAGAGATCCTGTTCGCCAAAATGATCATTTTTGGAAACAAGGCCGGAAAAGAAACTTCAGGAATTTTCAATCTCTCGTTCAATTCCCTATCGAGCAGAAACCAATTCATGCTTTGGTGAAGTTTAAGCAACAGTTTTCTTTGAAACTTAAATTTGTAAATGGTATTGGTAAGGTTTTCGTCCAGCAAAGCCCGCGACAACTGCAAAGAATCTTCATCCGCTTTGTGCTGAAGTGCACTCCATAAATAGAGCTGCTCTACGGCCTGCTGCCTGTTTTCAGGAAGGTATTCTGCCGGAATTCCCAACAGATAACCGATATATTTCCAAAGATGAAAAACGCCTTTTTCCTCTTCGTCGGAGATTTTTATACCCAGTTTTTTCAGGCCTTGCATAAAAACCATTGAAAATCCGGTATAGGTAGCAATCATATCCCATGAATTGATGGGTTCGCCCCAGTTCTCGTAATCCCAGTTTTCAGCTTTCGCTTTGATGCTCAACCTCGCATAAGAGTGCATCAGCCGGGTTCTGACAATCAGTTGATAGGCATCGGAATTAACTTTCAAAGCATTTTCTCGTGTCACATGAACCCAGAATTCCAGGGTATCTTTTAAACGTTTCACGGCTCCTTTTTTTAACGCTCCGGTGAAAATGAGAGGTTTGTTGAGATAGGCAAAATCGTAACCACCCATCAAGGTGAAATCACGGAGAATAATTAAAGCGTTCGTCCCGGTGCGCATGTTGAACCTTGCGCCAATATTGGCCAGCCCGGGATCGAACCATTCAGGAATCTGCTGCATTTGGAGAAACATTTTCTTCAGGCTTTCCGGTATTTCGTCATTTTGCGACACCGGATTTTGCGAATATTTCTGTACCAGCGCACTGGCCTCATGATACGGCAACTTGAGATAAGTATCTTTCACCAGCTGGTCGCCCAATTCATCTACTTCGTAATATAAATGGGCATATTTTTCAAATTTTTGAATATCGATTGAGATGCCCGCCATTTCCAGAAGTTCCTTTCCGTTTCCGGAATTCCAGAAAGTTTGGAAATGCGGACTGTTATAAAACTTTGGTTGAACCTTCATGCACTATCCGGGGACAAAAATTAAACCATATCAACTTAAAATAGGACAACTGGAGAAGGAATTCCAAGGATTCAGAAACCTACACTTCTCCAATAATCGATTTCATTACCGTAAACTCACGCAAAGCATAAAGAGAAAGTTCAACACCATAACCTGAATTTTTTCTGCCTCCGAAAGGCATTCTCCAATCGGAACGGAAATTCTGATTGATGGCGACGCTTCCGCTTTCCAGATGAGTCGCAAAAAACATCGCTTTTTCTCTGTCTTTGGTGTACACTGCATTGGCCAATCCGAACATCGTATTATTGGCAATTCTTAACGCTTCGTCATCATTTTCAGCTCTAAATATCATTCCCAACGGACCAAATAATTCCTCGTCTAATACAGGATTTCCGGCATTCATCTCCATCAGTCCGGGTTCGAAAGCCATCTTGCCGACTCTTTTCAAAGGCAACAGAATTTTCGCACCATTATCGATGGCTTTCTGATATTGATTTTCTAATTCGGAAGCGAGATCTTCCCTCGCCATGGATCCCAAAACAGTTTCCGGATCTTTAGGATTACCCGGAATGTATTTTTGATATTCTTCTATAAATTTTGACAGAAATTCATCATATACTTTATTGTGAATAATGAAACGTTTTCCTGCAACACAGGTTTGTCCGCAATTCTGCAACCGCGCTGCAGCCGCGTCTTCAGCAGCTTTTTTAATATCAACATCTTCCAGAACAATGAAGGCATCGCTGCCGCCCAATTCGAGCACACATTTTTTCAGATTTTGTCCTGCAACGGCGGCCACTTTGCTTCCGGCTGCTTCACTTCCTGTTAGCGAAACTGCTTTAATAACAGGACTGGCAATCATTTCTTCAATCTCCGAATGCGAAGCTTTCACATGAGTAAAAGTTCCCACAGGAAATCCGGATTCTTCAAAAAGATGCTGAAGGGTATCGCCGGTTTCTTCACAAATGGAAGCATGTTTTAAAACCACCACATTTCCTGAAAGCATTGCCGGAACAGCAAACCTCAGCGCTTGCCAAAAAGGATAATTCCAGGGCATAATCCCGAGAATAACGCCCATCGGTTCATAATGAATTTCTGAAACGGCATGTTCTGTTTCCACTTTTTCCGTCTTCAAAACATCCTTTGCTTCAGCATAATAAGCGCACATTCCGGCACTTTTTTTAATTTCTGAAATGGCCTGTGACACCGGCTTGTTCATTTCGCGGGTGATGATTTGCGCAAATTTTTCTTTATTTTCCAACAGTTTTTCTGAAAGAACCGTCAAAAGTTTTTGTCTTTCCTGAACCGTTGTTTTCTTCCACTCCATGAATGCTTTCTGTGAATTGTTCAGGATATTCTGTAGGTTATTTTCCATAGTGTAAAATTACTAAAAAAAGCATTCTTCGCCGAATGCTCTTTATTTATTGAATAACAGATCGCTATTGACGGAGTCAATTTTTATCGCTGTACATCAGCCATTCGTTCACTAAACTGGCTGCCAAACGGGCCGTTTTTTCAGCAGTATCCAAACTGGGATTTACCTCTGCCACATCCAGAGCGATCAATTTTTCATTTCGCAGAATATGACGGTACCAAAACATAAAAACCGGATCAGCAAAAATCCCGTTATACGCTGTTGCCGAAACACCGGGAGCTACAGCCGCATTGAATACATCCATACAAACGGTGAGATACAAGAAATCGGTTTCTTCACAAAGGCGGTCAATTTGTTCATAGATGAAAGGAAGATTTTCATAAAAAAGTTCATCAGCCAGAATATATTTCATTCCGAATTGGTGTGCTGTATCGAACAGTTTCAGGGTATTTGAATTCCTTTGAATACCAATATGCAACGAATGGATTCTCTCTTCCTGAGCTATCTGCCAAAATCCGGTTCCCGAAGTTGCACCGACACCTTCTTCCGGCATTCGGTTGTCAAAATGAGCATCGATATTGATGATTCCAATTTTTTTTTTCGGAAATGCTTTTTTCAGGCCACTGTAATGGGCAAAAGTAACCTCGTGGCCACCTCCCAAAACCAATGATCTCGCGCCTTTTGCTACAACCTCAGCTACAGCATCAGCAAGTTTTTGTTGTGTAGTTTCCAAATCCTGATTTTCACAGAGAATATTTCCAAAATCTTTTAGTATTAAATTTGAATGAACCACCGGAAAATTGGCCATATTTCTTCGGATGCTATCGGGTGCATCCTTGGCTCCGGTTCTGCCTTTATTTCTTCTCACTCCTTCATCGACAGCGAAACCATGTAAAATGAAATCGTTGGGCGATATTTCTTTTTCAAAATTGATAATTTGAAATAGCCTTTGATGTAAGGCGTCATCTCCGTCATTTCTTCCCGTCCAAACCATGATTAATATTTTTTTCCATTGATATACACAAAACATGGCGACATGCTTCCCTGCATGTACAGAACATTTTGATAGTTATCTGTTTTGTACGCCACGAAATCTGCCTTTTTTCCCGAAATTATTTTTCCCCGATCTTCCAACCCCAGAGCATGTGCGGCCCTAAAAGTAATTCCTGCAAGAACTTCGGCTGTAGACAGTTTTTCATAGGTGGCCAAAATACTGGCCTGTGTAATTAAATTTCCCATGGGTGCTGATCCCGGATTCCAGTCGCTGGCAATAGCCAAAATAGCTCCGGCATCCAGCAGTTTTCTGGCTGGTGTAAAAGGCTCACCCAATCCCAGACTTGCTCCCGGAAGTGCGACCGCTACGGTATCCGAAGCCGCCAGGAAAGCAATATCCTCATCCACAGTGGCTTCAAGGTGATC
>JADKLW010000309.1_pt1 | contig 22887 bp, 12 predicted proteins | sample 8641881 | NCBI WGS metagenome assembly JADKLW01 (sample SAMN16272185, study PRJNA661076) | feces metagenome | isolation source: fecal sample from diarrhoea affected cattle B | host: Bos taurus | place: South Africa: Lokaleng Village, Mahikeng | collected 2019-09 | reverse complement strand
CTTGAGCAGCTCTCCTGTCCGGTGAACGACAGGCTCTGTAGCGAAGAAGCGGTATGGTTCACACAGACCACCCTGTTGAATGATAAAAACGATATGGAAAAGATTGCTGGTGCCATCCGTAAGATCTCGCGCGAAGCGAAGGCGATCAGCAAGCTGTAGCACGACGATTGAACAAACTTATTCAAAGTAATCCCTGCATGTACAGGGTAAAACATCATTTATTTTTTAAATTATGAGATTAACACAGCTGTTTGCATCGCTGCTTTTCATGGTGTGGCTTAATGCATCGTTTGGACAGGGAGTCTACCGGGTGGGTTTTTCATCGGTAAGCCTTGAGCCGGACGGTCAGTTTGTCTCTCTGGCGCTGGCCGGTTATGCCGCCCCCTGGGAAGGCCGTTTCACACTGCAGTGGAAAGAGCAGGGAGCAATACCCTCTTATATTGGGATTGCCGCAGGAGAGAACCATCTCTGTTATGTAGATGGTCATTCGCTCTTCCGGAGAGGCCCGACAGATGCATCCGGCTGGGAGAAGATCGGTGAGGCAACCGCTATCCGACATATTTCCGCCGCGGGGAACACGATCTACGGACTCACATACGATGGAGAGCTGAAAAAGGGTGATTTATCCAAAAAACGGTTCAGATGGAAGGATATCGGCACAGTGGATCTGCCGGTAAGTGCGATCACTATCTCGGGCGAGAAGCTCTATCTGGCCGACGATGAGGGGATGTTCCGCGTGGCTGATCTCAGGGCCCGGAAGCTGCAATGGGACAAGGCCTCTTTTCTCCCCCTTGAGGGTATCGTTTCTCTAACCGGTGACGCAGATAAGCTGGTCGCTCTCACCCGGGATGGAGTGCTTTATCAGCAGGGAGGAGCTTATCAGCAGGGAAAATGGATCAAGATAGGATACAAGAACGGTGTGACCGTATCAGAAGAGATCAAAACCATTGCCCTTGCCGGTGGTCAGTTCTATGGGATAGATACCAGCAACATACTCTATCAGCGGGAGCACCGTAGCCGTGGCGAGCTCTCCGCCCGTGCCCTCTCGATCACGAGCGGCGGGCAGACGGTGGTGATCGTCGGGCTTGATCTGACGGGAATCAACGGCACCTTTACAACGATGGTCAAGGAGGAACTTTATAAAAAGAGGTCTCTTCCTCCCTCGGCATTGTTTATCAATTCTTCGCACACCCACTTTGCCCCGGTCACCCAGAGGTGGCCCACCTGGCAACAGAGTAACCGGATTGCTGATTCCACCTATCTCTATACCTTTGTGCGTGAGGCCATCGTGAAGGCGGTGGAGGAGTCGCTCGACAATGCAAAACCGGCCGAGCTCTTCTTCGGACGGGGCAATGCTGAGCTCGGATACAACAGGAGCCTCAGGGATCGTCCCGAGATCTATGACGATGCTGTCGATGTGCTCCGCTTCCGCTATCAGCACGATCAAAGTGAAGGATATCTCTTTATGGCTGCCTGTCATCCTGTTTTCAGCGAAGCGTCTGAACGCTTCACCCTCTCCGCCAATTTTCCCGGAGTAGCAAGAAAAGTGCTCGCCGAGAAAAAAGGAATCACCCGCACCCTCTTTCTGCAGGGGACGGCCGGTGATGTCAACCCTCTTGATAACCCTGAGACTATCACGGGTGAGAAGCTGGCCCATGCGGTGATGGAGGTGCTGGATGGTCCCATGCAAAAGCTTAGCGGACCGCTCACCTTTTATCTCGACACCGTAGCTATTGAGGTGGCCATGCGAAGCAGGGAGCAGATTCTGGCTCTCACAGGAGACGAAGCGATCAATGCCAATGCGATGCTCGCCGAGCGGAACCACACCTGGGGTGAGATCATGCTGGACAACCTGGAAAAGGGGGTGAAGCAACTTCCGATGCCGGTCTATGTGCATACACTGAATATCGGTAACTGGAAGCTGGTGGGCTTCTCACGTGAGACGACCACCCCCTACGGCTTACGGGTAAAGGCCCTCTGGCCGGATAAGATGGTCTCGGTGGTGGGATACACGAACGATGTCTCGAGCTATCTGCCCACCTGTCTGCACATCGAAAAGAAGAATTATGAGGGGATGGATTCCTTCTACTGGTACGGCATGCCCGATACTTTTCCTTTGGATGTGGAAGAGAGGATCATCACAGAGATTAAAGAAAACAACAGATAGACAGCCTGCACTTCAAAAAGAGAAACAAACAGAATAATTATATTGAACAGAACGACACCAATGGAAAAAATTACAGAACAACCCTCGTTATACAACGATCTGGAGAAGAAAAGCGTCGAAGAGCTGACCTTCGGATTGATAACTGAATACAAAAAGATCGCTTTGGCCGTGGAGGCTGCCAAGCCACAGCTCGACAGGCTGTTGAGGGCGGTGGTTGAGAAGGTGAAAGCAGGAGGCAGGATGATCTACCTGGGTGCCGGTACAGGGGGAAGGCTCTCAGTGCTTGATGTGCTGGAGCTGCCTACCACCTTCGGTATGGAGGGCGATACCATCAGCGCCGTGCTTGCCGGGGGGATAGACAAACTGATCCTGGCACTGGAGGAGAAGGAGGATGACACCGAAGAGTCATGGCAGATGCTGACCGAAAAGATGGTCTCACCCAAGGATATCGTTGTGGGTATCTCTGCCAGCGGCACCACACCGTTTGTGTTGCACGGTTTGAAAGAGTGCAGAGCACACGGCATCACCACCAGCTGTATTGTCAACAACCCGGGCTCACCGATAGCGCAGGCCTCCGATTATCCTGTAGAGGTGATTACCGGTCCTGAGTTTGTCACCGGCAGCACCCGGATGAAAGCAGGCACCTCACAGAAGATGGTGTTTGACATGATCAGCACCACCGTCTGGATACAAATGGGCAGGGTACTGGACAACAGGATGGTGAATGTGCAGCTGATCAATCGCAAGATCACCGACAGGGCTGTCCGGATACTGATGGATAAGTCCACTATCAGCGACTACGATCAGGCACATGCATTTCTGCTTGAGCAGGGTAGTGTGGCCACTGCATTGCAAACTTTATACAAAAACGGGGGGATGAAAAAATGATGGATGTAGCTCGCAAGAAAGCCTATCTCTATCCCTTAATGATTATCGGGGGATTGTTTTTTATCTTCGGCTTTGTCACCTGGGCCATCGCTGTTTTGATTCCCTATCTGCAAATAGCCTGTGAGCTGACATCACTACAGGCGATGCTGGTCTCTTCCTCCTTCTATATCTCCTACTTTGTGATGTCTATTCCTTCGGGATATCTCCTGAAAAGAATCGGATACAAACATGCCCTCTCCATCGGACTGATCAGCATGGCCATAGGCTCACTGCTGTTTATCCCTGCAGCCATGACCCGTATCTACGGGATCTTCCTGCTGGGTCTCTTTGTGCAGGGGCTGGGTCTTTCCATTCTTCAGACAGCCTCCAATCCCTATGTCACCATCCTGGGTCCCCGCGAGAGCGGAGCCCGCCGCATGAGCATCATGGGGATTTGCAATGGTGTGGCAGGGATCCTGGGACCGCTGATCCTGGGCTCCATCGTGCTCAATGATGCGGACGGACTGACCGCCGCACTGGAGACGATGGCCGTCGCAGAGAAGACGGTGGTGCTCAATGAGCTGGCACAGAAGGTGATTGTCCCCTATCTGCTGATTGCAGCCCTGTTGATCCTGGTTGCTGTGGCCATCTACTTCTCTTCCCTTCCGGAGGTGGTGGAAGAGGAAGAAGAGGACCTGGATGCTATTGAAACGAGCTACAGTGCCGATAAAAAGCGGATCACACAGTTCCCCCATCTGATGCTGGGTGTTTTCACCCTCTTCATCTATGTGGGTGTAGAGGTGATCGCCGGCAATACCATCATCGGCTACGGCTCTTATCAGGGTATTGCTCTGAGCAGCGCCAAGCTCTTCACCTCGATGACCCTCTTCTTTATGCTGACCGGTTATATCATCGGTATTGTCGGGATTCCGAAATACTTCTCCCAACAGCAGTCCCTGATATTCTCCGCCCTGCTGGGCATCATTTTCATTGTCGCCTCACAGCTCACCAGCGGATTTACATCGGTGCTGTTTATCGCCCTGCTGGGTCTGGCCAACTCCCTTATGTGGCCCTCCATCTGGCCCCTGGCGATCTCTGATCTGGGGAGGTTTACCAAGAGCGGCTCTTCACTGCTGGTGATGGCCATTTCGGGAGGAGCGGTGCTGCCGCTGATCTACGAGCAGCTGGCCGGCAGCCTGGATGCACGTCAGGCTTACTGGATGGTGGTTCCCTGTTATCTGATCATCGCACTCTACGCAGTGTGGGGACATAAGATCAGAACCAGAAGGTGACAGGATGAACGTTTGAGATCCCATGAAAACAGAAAGAAGTGATAAAATGATACATCGAATAATAGCGGCAGTTACATTCATCCTGATCTCCCTGACGCTTTTTGCACAAACCGATTCGGTGAGGATTGTGGCGTTCGGCAATTCTACCACTGCTCACAGGAGAGGGGTGGAGAAAGTTTTCTCTGTCAGGCTCCAGGAGAAGATGAATATGGCGGGTATCGCTGCAATGGTGATCAATGCAGGGGTTGGAAGCAGTCATACAGGCTCTGTTACTGACAACGATTTCGCGAAGGTAAGACACGGGATGGACCGGTTTCAATCTGATGTGCTGGTTCATTGCCCCCATTGGGTAATCATCAATTTCGGACTGAACGATGCTTATCAGGATGAGGGGATCCATGGCAAAGCGAGGATAGCCCTGGTAAAGTATCGGGATAATATCGAATTCTTTATCAAGAAAATAAAAGAACAGGGAGGAGAGGTAATCCTTCTCACACCGAATCCACTGGGGAGCAGGTATGAGCAGTTCAGAATTACCCAGGTGGAGCAATATGCCAACTGTGTAAGAGCGATTGCAAGAGAACAGGAAGTGCTTCTTGTCGATTCCTGGGAGCTGTTCAAAAAGCATGCATCTGCAACCAATGTAACTGGAAATATCGATTTCTTATACCTGGACGGTATCCATCCCAATGATATGGGACATGAATTGATTGCGGAAGCGCTTTACAATCTGCTTCTCCCTCAATTAGTCCCTACAGAAAATAATTGCAGGAACAATGCCGTAAACCGACAATAATCCAATGCTGTCGCAATTATACCTTTGAAAGACAATAATAAAAAAACGAATGAAAGCAATCATTAACCGAAGAGATTTTTTAAAAAGATCTACAATAGTTGTAGCCGGTGCCGGTTTGGGAGGCCAGCTCTATGCTGCTGTTGGAGAACAACCTTATATCCATTCTTCGCCGGTGAACGGACTGATCACTGCGCCCGACATACCATTCCGGCCAAGAAGGGTTGCCAGCTGGTGGAATACACTTGATGATCTGCTCTGGTCGCAGAAAGTGGTCAGAGATAAGGTGAAAAGGAGAGCGGAAGGTTTCGCAACTGCCAATATCGATACTGCAATGAACTACGGCTTTCACGTCAGATTCGATTACTCCAACTATTTCGGGCGACTGAATGAGTACTTTCATTTCGTGAAAGAGGAACTGCACAAGTATGATATTAAGTTTATCGAACACTATTCATGTAATCATGTACACAGACCAAGAGGAAAAGAGGAGCGGGAAAAGCTGCACCGCTCACACCGTCATCATGTGCTGCTGTTCCATGATCAGGAGGCAGCGGAACATGCCCAATATGAAGGGCACCTCTTTCGGGATCTTTTTGAGGTGGACCTGATTGACGGCTCAAGAGGTTACGCACGTCAATACCAGATGGAGGCCTTCTGCCATAATAACCCCGGATTCCTGGATATGCATCAGAAATACCTGGAACGACTTATCAGGGAGGTGGGGTTCGATGGTTATGAGATTGATGACATGTGCGACTATGTGGGACTGAGAGCCTGTGGCTGCAACTATTGCCTCGAAAGGTTCAAGAAAGATTACGGACATACGTTCCCCCCGGTGACCGACACCCGATTCTGGGGTGATACAAGTAAACCGATGCTCTACTGGGGCAATTACGATAATCCGCTCTTTCGCGACTGGATCAACATGAAAGATGATATCATTGCAGATCATGTGCAGATGGTGAAGGATGTGATCGGCAAGAAACCGCTTTTCACCTGTTGCTCCAGTACCGGTCCCATTGTACTCAATGCCATCTCTCTCAATCTGGAGCGTATTGCCGATAAGCTCGATTTTTACATGCTGGAGAATGTGGGAATCAATCTCCACTCTGTCAACTGGGGAGAAAAAGATGCAGAAGCACTGCAACAGAAAGATATTGCCGCCAAGAGAGGGAAATCGCCGGCTATCGCGCTCAGTTATACCATCTATTCAGATGGAGGCTATCTGGGATGGAGCCTTGCCCGCTTCTGGGGTGTAGCCAACTGGGCAAGTACCATTCAGAAACGGGTCTATGAAGAGGATCCGGCCGACTCCATGGAGACGGAAGATGTCATCAGGCCTTACAACAACTGGGAGGTGAAGCACAGTGACCTGAACCATGATCAGGGGATTGATTATCCGGAAATAAGACTTGTCTACAACTACTATTGCAGAATCAACGGCTGGAGAGATCAGAAGGGAGTGGAGCACTGGAGCAAGACCAAGATGTGGTCAAAGAGATTCCTGGAAAACAACATCGGTTACAGGATCTTAAGATACAAGGAGCTGGCTGATGCAGATCAGCTGATGTCCGAAAAGAGCCCTTTGCTTCTCGACGGCGTGGCCTCTCTCTCCGACAGTCAGTATGATGCCATCGAGAATTATCATTCCCGGGGAGGTATCCTCTGGCTCTCGCTGCCTTTCGGTACCCACGATGAGAAGGGGAATGTGAGAACAACGCCTCTTTCTGAACGACTGTTGAAGAGGAGACGTAATAACCTGAAGCTGATGGATTCCATCTCCGATAACAACGAGGTATTTCAGCAGCTGGTGCAGGATGACGGTCTCAATCCGATAGTACGGCAAATATCCGGTGACAGCGGCTGGGTCATCCGGTTGCGAGATTACAACGGAAAAAAGGTAGTGCATTTTATGAACAGCAGACTTAAGGCGATACCTCATCCAACCGTGAAAGATATAAGTCAATCACCTGTTGTCGACCGTATAGAATCTGAGATAGCGGATAATCTGCTCAGGTTTGAGATCGACACGAAACGGTTTAATACCACAAAACTGTCACTGTATAGTCCCGAACTGGAGGATCACTCACGAGAGATCCGTTTCTCCGGTGTCAGGGGTAAAACCATCATGGAGGTTGATCTCACCGGGATCAGGATCTATGCCGTGGCTCAGTAGAGGAATATAAAAGAATGTTTTACCAGAAAAATAAACAGATATGATATTGATTGCCGATGGAGGATCCACCAAGACAACGTGGTGCCTGTTAAATGAAACAGGAGAAGAGTCACTGTTCGAGACCGAGGGATACCACCCCTTTTTTGTGGGGAGTGATTCTATCCGTGCTTCATTGGAGAAGAACCTGCCACAGGAGGTGAAAGAAAAGGCATGTAGTGTAAAACGTATCTATTTCTATAGCGCCGGAGGAGGATATTCACCTGAGACCGATGGTATCCTGGTTGAAGGGATATCGGGCATTTTCTCATCTGCACGAATCACCATCGAGACCGACCTGCTTGCTGCTGCACGCGCCCTGCTGGGTGACAATAAAGGTTTCGCGGCCATCCTGGGTACTGGCACCAACAGCTGTATCTATGACGGAAATGAGGTGACTGCCAATGTCGAATCGCTCGGTTTTCTACTGGGCGACGAAGGAAGTGGCAGTTACATCGGTAAGAAGCTGATCGGCGATTATATCCGTGAGGTGATGCCGGATGCTGTCAGCAACGACTTCTTCGACAGCTTCCAACTGACAGGGATGGAGCTGTTGAACAAGGTCTATGAACATCCTCTGCCCAATCGATACTGCGCCTCTTTTGCAAAATTTGCAGGAGAACATCTGCAGGAGGATCACTATTATGAGAGTCTGGTGGAGGGTGCTTTTCATGATTTCTTCCGGAATATTGTGGTGCGGTATCCCAACTACCGGGAATACAGCTTCAACTGTGTCGGGTCTATTGCATACTATTTTCGCGATCTGCTGGAGAGGGTGGTCATTGATCAGGGGATGAAGACGGGTAAGATAGATAAAGATCCGATGAAAGGGCTGGTTGCCTATCATTTGAAAGGTATGACAAACACAAAGAAGTAAGGTATTCTTATGAAACGAGCATGAGATTATTCTCACACAAGAAGATGATTAAAGCGGGTTCCAAACACATTGATGTAAAAAAAATATTTTAATCGGATGAAAGCAATCATTAACCGAAGAGATTTTTTAAAAAGATCTACAATAGTTGTAGCCGGTGCCGGTTTGGGAGGCCAGCTCTATGCTGCTGTTGGAGAACAACCTTATATCCATTCTTCGCCGGTGAACGGACTGATCACTGCGCCCGACATACCATTCCGGCCAAGAAGGGTTGCCAGCTGGTGGAATACACTTGATGATCTGCTCTGGTCGCAGAAAGTGGTCAGAGATAAGGTGAAAAGGAGAGCGGAAGGTTTCGCAACTGCCAATATCGATACTGCAATGAACTACGGCTTTCACGTCAGATTCGATTACTCCAACTATTTCGGGCGACTGAATGAGTACTTTCATTTCGTGAAAGAGGAACTGCACAAGTATGATATTAAGTTTATCGAACACTATTCATGTAATCATGTACACAGACCAAGAGGAAAAGAGGAGCGGGAAAAGCTGCACCGCTCACACCGTCATCATGTGCTGCTGTTCCATGATCAGGAGGCAGCGGAACATGCCCAATATGAAGGGCACCTCTTTCGGGATCTTTTTGAGGTGGACCTGATTGACGGCTCAAGAGGTTACGCACGTCAATACCAGATGGAGGCCTTCTGCCATAATAACCCCGGATTCCTGGATATGCATCAGAAATACCTGGAACGACTTATCAGGGAGGTGGGGTTCGATGGTTATGAGATTGATGACATGTGCGACTATGTGGGACTGAGAGCCTGTGGCTGCAACTATTGCCTCGAAAGGTTCAAGAAAGATTACGGACATACGTTCCCCCCGGTGACCGACACCCGATTCTGGGGTGATACAAGTAAACCGATGCTCTACTGGGGCAATTACGATAATCCGCTCTTTCGCGACTGGATCAACATGAAAGATGATATCATTGCAGATCATGTGCAGATGGTGAAGGATGTGATCGGCAAGAAACCGCTTTTCACCTGTTGCTCCAGTACCGGTCCCATTGTACTCAATGCCATCTCTCTCAATCTGGAGCGTATTGCCGATAAGCTCGATTTTTACATGCTGGAGAATGTGGGAATCAATCTCCACTCTGTCAACTGGGGAGAAAAAGATGCAGAAGCACTGCAACAGAAAGATATTGCCGCCAAGAGAGGGAAATCGCCGGCTATCGCGCTCAGTTATACCATCTATTCAGATGGAGGCTATCTGGGATGGAGCCTTGCCCGCTTCTGGGGTGTAGCCAACTGGGCAAGTACCATTCAGAAACGGGTCTATGAAGAGGATCCGGCCGACTCCATGGAGACGGAAGATGTCATCAGGCCTTACAACAACTGGGAGGTGAAGCACAGTGACCTGAACCATGATCAGGGGATTGATTATCCGGAAATAAGACTTGTCTACAACTACTATTGCAGAATCAACGGCTGGAGAGATCAGAAGGGAGTGGAGCACTGGAGCAAGACCAAGATGTGGTCAAAGAGATTCCTGGAAAACAACATCGGTTACAGGATCTTAAGATACAAGGAGCTGGCTGATGCAGATCAGCTGATGTCCGAAAAGAGCCCTTTGCTTCTCGACGGCGTGGCCTCTCTCTCCGACAGTCAGTATGATGCCATCGAGAATTATCATTCCCGGGGAGGTATCCTCTGGCTCTCGCTGCCTTTCGGTACCCACGATGAGAAGGGGAATGTGAGAACAACGCCTCTTTCTGAACGACTGTTGAAGAGGAGACGTAATAACCTGAAGCTGATGGATTCCATCTCCGATAACAACGAGGTATTTCAGCAGCTGGTGCAGGATGACGGTCTCAATCCGATAGTACGGCAAATATCCGGTGACAGCGGCTGGGTCATCCGGTTGCGAGATTACAACGGAAAAAAGGTAGTGCATTTTATGAACAGCAGACTTAAGGCGATACCTCATCCAACCGTGAAAGATATAAGTCAATCACCTGTTGTCGACCGTATAGAATCTGAGATAGCGGATAATCTGCTCAGGTTTGAGATCGACACGAAACGGTTTAATACCACAAAACTGTCACTGTATAGTCCCGAACTGGAGGATCACTCACGAGAGATCCGTTTCTCCGGTGTCAGGGGTAAAACCATCATGGAGGTTGATCTCACCGGGATCAGGATCTATGCAGTAGCACAATAATAAAAAAATAGTGAGATGATGAAACGAAGGGATTTTATTCAGGGCATCGCTGCAGCCGGTCTGATGGCCAATCTGCCGCAATCACTTTCTGCAGAAAAGAGTAGAACATTAAAAAATGATTTTATCTGGGCCAATCTGCTTCATCTGAGTTACAACATGTGGGAGGATCATACCCCGGCACCTTATCAGGATGCACAATATATCGGGAATGATTGTCGCGAGGCATATCTCTGGGCACACAAGTATCAACCCAATCTATCCTTCGACAAGGAGGTATGGGACCGGTTACTGCACAGAATGGCCGATGCAGGAATGAATATGGTGATCATTGATTTGGGCGACGGGGTGAAGTATGATAGTCATCCTGAGATTGCCGTAAAGGGTGCCTGGAGCACTTCACAACTGAAAAAGGAATTGAAAAAAATCCGCAGCCTTGGGCTGGAACCCATCCCCAAGCTGAATTTCTCAACCGGCCACAAAGCATGGCTGGGACCTTATCAGCGCATGATCTCCTCAGACAAGTACTATCATGTCTGTGCGGATCTGATTCATGAAGTGATCGACCTGTTTGATACACCCCGTTATTTTCACCTCGGAATGGATGAGGAGACGGCAGAGAATCAGAGGACCCATCAAAATCTGGTAGTCCGTCAGGGGGATCTCTGGTGGCATGATTTCTATTTCCTGCAGGAACAGGTAGAGAAGCATAACGTACGGTCCTGGATATGGTCGGACTATGCATGGAGTTTCCCGGAGGAGTTCTTTAAGAAGATGCCAAAATCGGTACTGCAAAGTAACTGGTATTACGGTAGCAGATTCAGCCAATTCGATAACCCACTGCATGAGAAATATGTCCGCATCTATGACCGGCTTGAAGAACTTGGTTTTGATCAGGTTCCCACCGGCAGCAACCATAGCAATAACGTCAATTTCAGCGGTACTGTCGATTATTGTGACAAAAAAATTGCTCCCGGGCGACTCAAAGGATATATGCAGACAGCCTGGCGACCTACTCTCCCTGCCTGTATAGAGAGGCATATTGAGGCAATTGATCAGGTGGCTGAGGTGATCCGGAAACGGAGCTGAGACAGGTCAGTTCAATCAACAAAGAACAATTTACCCCCCCCAATGAGATGTAAAATCTTTTTATTCATCGTTCTCTTTCAGATCAACCTTCTCGCTCAAACTACCGGTGATCTGGTGATACCTCCTTTTCACAAAGTGCCGGTACGGGAATTAGCATACCCGTTAAAGGATAAAAAAATGATCTTTCCGGACTCTCTCGTCGAAATTGCAAGAGGTAATATCGCCCGGAACTCCTCTGCAAGAGCCGTCCGGGACAAGATCATCAGAATTGCAGATCACTGGCTGAAGTTTAACAGTGATGCATTGACTAAACTGATCACCGGAGCAGAGGTTCCCCGTGCATTTGATCTGAGTACATCAGGTTGCCCAGTGCATGGAGATACAATTTTCAAAGTTGCCGGAACCTATCCCTGGATTATCAGCCCGGAGCATCCTTTACAGGTGAGATGTCCGGTAGGTGGGGAGGTGTACCCTTCCAACGATTACACCAGCAGTCATCAGAGTGGGTTTTCTGAAAAAGAAGGATGGGATACGCTTTATGTGGACGATGGCTGGGGATGGAAAGCTCCTTCGGGTGAGAGATTCTGGTTTGTTGCATATGCCAATCAGTGGATGTGGAACAAACATATTGGTCCGGGCCTCACAACCCTTGGTCAGGCATACCTCCTCACCGGAGATGTACGGTATGCCACCAAAGCAACAGAGATGCTTTATCTCATTGCGAATGTTTACCCGTCGATGGATTATGAGAATCAGTCACGCTACGGGTTAATGATGAAACAACAGGATATACGCTATCCGGGAAAAGTACTCAACAGGATATGGGAGACCCGGTTGATCACGGATTTTGCAGAGGTGTATGATATGGTGTGGGATCAGATTGACAGTGAGGATGACTTGCAGAAGCGTGTCGGGAAAACGGGAGAGGAGATCCGCACTTTTATTGAGGCCAACCTACTGGAAGATGCTATCGATGCCATAAATCAGGAGAAGATCCTGGGAAATTTCGGGATGCACCAGGATGCCTTGGTTACATTGCATCTGGTGCGACAGCAGGCAGGCAGGGAAGAGGCGATTCATAGTCTGATCAACAGACACTCTTCCAGGTTTGCAACCACAGGATTGCGATACGCGTTGTACAACCAGATAAAAAGAGATGGAGTACCTTACGAATCTCCCGGATACAATAGGATATGGGTGAATCAGATGACAAAAATAGCCGATAAATTGTCGAAAATGGAGATTGATCTTTTTGGGGAGAAACGTTTGAAACGTTTGATTGATGCACCCCTGGAGATGGTAGCCATAGGTTTGTATACTCCCGATACAGGAGACGGAGGTTCGGTGCTGGGGGGAATTATCGGAAGAGATGCCGATATATATCAAATCGCTTACAACCGTTACAGAGAGGATAAATATCTCCACTGGATCAACCACTCGGAAGAACAACAGTACTCCTCATTCGAATCACTGTTTAGAGAGCCACTGATCTCCATCCCAAAGCTCCCCGGCAACAGGGCAGTGGAACCAATGCCTTCACGTCTGTTTGCTGGTTATGGGTTGGGTATATTAAACAACAAAACCGATCAGACAGCGCTCTCACTGACATACGGCATGCATTACTCCCATTTTCACTGGGATTTCCTGAATTTTGAGATTTTTGCCAATGGGCAGAAAATGATGCCTGATCTAGGTTATCCGGATGCCATGAACGCCTTTGTACCGGGAATCTATTCATGGTCCACAAATACAATCTCACACAATACGGTGGTGGTGGATGCAAAACGACAGCAGAGAAACCTGCCGGGAACGTTGCATGAATTTGCTGATGGATCCTTTGCCCGAGCCATCGATGCCTCTTCACCAGCATATGTGAATACAGAGAGCTACAGACGAAATATCATCATGGTGGATACGGATGATACGCAGAGTTATTTTGTGGATTTCTTCCGTGTCTCCGGGGGTACCCGTCATGATTATTCACTCCACGGTCCTCCGGGAGAAGTATTTCAATTGGAAGGCCAGTGGAGTGATACCCTGAAAGGTACCTTCGCCGGTCCAACAGTGCCTGTCGCTACGATGTATGACAATGAGAGACTTCAGAATGAGGGCCCTCAGACCGGTTACGGAGGTTACGTGGGTTCAGGTTTTCAGCATCTGTTCAATCTGCAGCAACTAGAGAAAGGGAATGGGATGTTGGAATACCGACATACCCGCGATAAAGATGCACGACTGCGTATCCTGTTGTTACCCGATGGATCCCAGGATGTTTTTATGGCCGATGCATATGATAAACCACGTGACAGAAACCATCTCGTGAAATATCTGATAGCCAGCAGGAGGTCTGATGATGAGACACCGCTGAAGAGCACTTTTGTCTCTCTGCTGGCTCCCTACAAGGGTGATAGATATCTGTATCAGACTGCCCGGCTGATCAATCCGGATCAGGGTTCCGGCCATCTGGTAGTGGTTGAAAGAGACTCAGTGACTGATGTTGTGATTTTTGATGCTGAAGGATCGAAGAAGGTATTGAACAGATACAAAATTGAGACGGATGCTGTAAGAGCGGTAGCCACTTTTAAGGAAGATAAACTTACCCGTCTCTTTTTTAGTGAGGGAACCTATTTCCGTACGAAAGAAATTGAGTTTAAGGCTGAAGAAGTAAGAGGTAGAGTTGTCAGCGTGGATGCGCAGAACGGCTCGTTTACGGTCGAAGCGGAGGGGATAAAGATGATTGATGGTAAAAAGCTGTCTCATCGAATTGCCCATTTCACCAATCCTTACAGAACCACCGTCCATCCATTGGAATCGGCCAAGTTTGCTGACGGGAAAATGGAGATAACAACGGAGGATGATCTGCTGACAGGTCGTCTGAAAATCACTGACAGGCTGGGTGATCAGCTAATAACAACCACAAGTATGACTTTTACCGGCGACTATATTGGAGCAACACTTCTGGATAATGCTTTTCAGCCGATAGGTACGCTGAAGAGCATACAGAGAGGGGTGATGACTTTAGAGAAGAGCACAGCCATTGAAACTGTCAAGGTTGGTGATGTGGCCTGGATGTGCAATATTGGTTCCGGAGATGAATTTGTAATTAAACCACTCTTCTCCTGGTCGGAGGATTGATCGGGTACACTGATTCAAGTTTACAGCGCCTGATAAATATTACAGTGCCTGTTTATTTCTATCTGTTTAAATGAATATTTCTATTGAATTAAATGATCAAAAAAATGAAAAATCTAATCTCTGAAAGAGGGCTCATTGTTGCTTCACTGTTTTTTTTGTTACTCTTTGTTACATGTACAGGCGGGCAGAACGAAAATGAAGATGCTTCTGTACAGTTAAAAGTACGTGCTCTCTGGGTGGATCCACCCGGATTTGCTGACCGTGAGACTGTCGACAGCCTGATTGAGAAATGCAAGGTTGCCCGCATCAATACCCTTTTACCCAATATCATGCTGCGGGAGAATGTCTATTTTCAATCGGAGAACTTTTATGGGACGGTGAACGCCAGTGAGGAGTATGATCCGCTGGATTACCTGATTGAAAAGGCCCATGCTGCCGGAATAGAGGTCCATCCGTGGAGTTGTGTCTATTATTCCAATCCCCAAAAACCTGAATGGGTGAGTAAACCTTTGATATCAAGGAACTATGAGCATGTTTTTCTCTCTGCAGCCCATCCGGAGGTGAATCCTTACCTCTTGTCAGTATTGAAAGAGCTGCTAAAATATGATATCGACGGTATTCATCTCGATTATACCCGTTACTGGAATGCCGGCTTTGATTATTCTGACACAGCAAGGAGGCTTTTTTATGAATCACACGGTTTTGATCCGCAGGATTTTCTTGATCACCCCGAAAGAATCGCTCCTCCTGAATCTGATCCCTACCCGGTTAGAATATTTTCTCCTGTAACCATGGAGGAACGCGTATGGGAGCTGGGAAACATCGAGAGAACCATGAACCGGATAGGATTGGGGTATGCCATGATTACAGAACAGCCTCAGAATATTGATCGCCTCACTGCACCCGGCATGCTGGTCGTTGATTTCTATACACAGTTCTCTCCCGATATGATGAAGGCGTTGGAACGTTTTGTGAACCGTGGAGGTGATCTTGTCTGGGTTGCTCCTCCGGGCTCACTCTATACCACGTTTCCCGGTTGGAAAGCGTTCTCGGGAGTCAATGATATCCGCTTTCTGAAAAGGGGGTTGGATAATCTCTCACCTGTCGGTGAAGGCTCCTATGCCGCCTCTTTTACTCCATTTCAACTGACCACCTCCTGGAACGCTTTGGAAACCGGTGAAGCAGAGATTATCGCGACCATTGGGAGTGGGGAACCGATTGTCGCCAGATTGAAGAAGAACAGAGGAAGCATCACAACAGTTGGTTTCCAGCTGATGGAAAGTAACAATGCTGAGATGTTGGCCCTGTTCAAAGAGTTGATCCTCACCTACAGAAAAGAAGCCGGCGTAACCGGAAAAGAGGATTTACTGGCGGAGAAAAGAGGTGAGTGGATCGACTGGAGAGCTTCTCATATCCATCAGTTCGTCACCGATGTAAACACAATGGTGAAATCGAAAGATACCCAGTTACAGGTTACTGCCGCCGCAGGTGTGGGCCCACAGGAATACAATGGAATTTACCGAGAAGGCGGACAGTGGCTCAAAGACAATCTGTGCGACTATATCTATCCGATGAACTATTCCGATAACGTGGAGACATTCAGGGAGATTCTTAAAGAGCAACAACGTTACACAACTCCTGAGATGGCAGGCAGGATTTATCCAGGATTACAAATCTATCTGAGAAAGGATGGTAAAACCGTTCCTCTTGGAGCTGACATTGTGCAGGAACAGCTCGAGATAATCAAAGAAGAGGGATACGAAGGTTTCTGCCTGTTTGCCTACTCCTACTTCTCCGATGAGATTGCCGGGGTATTAAAAAATTTCGAGTGAGGGAGAACCTGTTTGAATAAAAGTTTAATATATGTCAATTTTAAACATATATAGACCAATTAATTTCCAAAAATTAGACATTCAGTATAAATGTCTGGCCGAAAAATGTTCTATGTTAATAAGTTTGTATTTTAATATGGAATGTTTGCGTATTTTGAGGATTGCATTGCGTAAATTGAAAATATATTTAAACAGAACTAAACTAAGTTTGTATTGTAGAAATTTTGTCACTTTTGTGAGAGAGACAATTCTTTGAGAACCACTAAAGGGTAGGTTTACTATTCGCAATACGACTGTTCCTTATAATTGCTGTCATAGCAGTGTTAACAATAATTTATAATTTGCTAAATCTATTAAAATATCAGAAAATGAATGAGTTTATTAAAAAAACAGTACATTCGTTGAGCTTTTTCGGGAAGAAGTTCATTTTAAGTTGTACGTTATTTCTTCTGCTTCCTCATTTCATCCTTGCCGGCATCAGCCCTATGGATGATCGTGCGGAATTAGATATTGTGAAACATGAAAACAATGCAGTCTCTGAAATTCAACAGAGTACAACTATCACGGGTAGAGTTGTGGATCAGGATGGTTTTCCTCTGCCTGGTGTTACTATTACAGTGAAAGGAAAGACCGGTGTGGGTGTAGTAACCGACGCAGAAGGGTCATATTCCTTGACCTGCGACCGGGAGGATGTGTTGGTATTCTCATATATTGGGTTTAAAGTACATGAGAAGAAAGCATATGAAGTGGATAAAGTGACGGTTACTCTCGAAGAAGATACCGTCGCGCTGGATGAAGTTCAGGTCGTAGCCTTTGGTAAGCAAAAGAAAGAGAGTGTGGTAAGTTCCATCTCAACGGTGACGCCGGGTGAATTGAGGGTTCCCTCAAGCAACCTTACTACTGCATTCGCAGGTCGCATGGCAGGTATCATCTCTTATCAGCGATCCGGTGAACCGGGATTGGACAATGCTGAATTTTTTATTCGTGGAATCACCAGTTTTAGTGCGGCGGGGAAAAAGGATCCGCTGATATTGATTGATGGTATTGAAATGAACTCCACGGACCTTTCAAGAATGAATGTCGATGATATAGCCTCCTTCTCTGTAATGAAAGATGCCAACGCTGCTGCATTATACGGTGCCCGTGGTGCAAACGGGGTGATCCTGGTAACTACCAAGGAGGGTTCTACAGATAAAATCTCGGTCAATATCAGAGGCGAGATGTCCTCATCGTCTAACACTGAACTGGTTGAACTGGCAGATCCCCTCACCTACATGCGTTTGCACAACGAAGCTGTGAGAACACGTGACCCGATGGTGCCGCTGCCTTATTCTTCAAGCAAAATAAGGGAAACGGAACTGGGTACAGATCCATTAAGGTATCCGGCTGTTGATTGGTATGACTATCTGATCAAGGACAATGCATCCAACAAGCGTATCAACATGAATATCACCGGTGGTGGTAAGGCGGTGCAATATTATCTGGCCGCCAACTACCAGAAAGATACCGGTATTCTGAAGGAGAGCAGTGAAAACCTGTTCAGTAACAACATCAATGTAAACCGTCTGCAGGTAAGGTCCAATGTAACCATCAAGTTTTCTCCCACTACCACCGGTATTGTACGTGCTTATGGATCGTTTGATGACGCTACCGGTCCAAGACAGGGTGGTGCAAGTGTTTTTAGTATGGCACGTAATTCCACACCGGTGCAGTTTCTTCCCTATTATCCAAAAGATGAGGCAAATGAGTTTACAAATCACATCCTTTTTGGTATGGCAGATGAACTGGGATCCTATACAAATCCACTGGCCCAGGTTGTCAGCGGATACAAGGAGTCAAGCACCTCTATGATGCTGATGCAGCTGGAACTGGATCATAAGTTCACGGGAAATCTGGAGGGTCTTTTTGCAAAAGGTCTTTATAATGTGAAGCGCAACGCATACTATGACCTCTTCAGAACCTATAATCCGTTCTATTACAGTCTGGCTCGCACCATGGATAATTCTTATCAACTGATGCCTCTTAATCCGGATACAGGAACAGAGTACCTGACTTTTAGCGATGGCACAAGGACCGTAGTCTCCACACAATACGGAGAGGTCCGGTTGGGATATGACAAAGAGATTGACGAAGTGCATGACGTCAACATGTTGTTGGTGAGTTCAATAAGAACAGAGTCGGGTGCAGCTGCTCTTGATCTGAGAGTCTCTGACAGACTCCAGGCTTCTCTGCCGCAACGCAATATCTCCACCGCAGGTAGATTTGCTTACGGTTATGATACCCGTTATTTTGTTGAATTTAACTTCGGATACAACGGTACCGAACGTTTTGCCAAAAAAAACCGTTTTGGTTTTTTCCCCTCCGTCGGTGCAGGATGGATGGTGAGCAATGAAGAGTTTATGTCGGGTGTAAATGATGCGATTACCTCGCTGAAGCTTAAAGCCACCTACGGAAAAGTGGGTAACGATCAGATTGGTGCGTCATATGATCGATTCTTCTATCTATCGCAGATTGATATGACCGGTTCAGGATACTGGTTCGGTGCCGACAGAGGATATCGCTCAGGTATTACCATTGGCAGATACGCCAATGATCTGATTACATGGGAAATTGCCAAGAAGTCTAATTTTGGATTTGAACTGGGATTGTTCGATGACCTGACACTGTTGGCTGACTATTTTACGGAGAGACGGGAAAATATCTTACAGAGCAGGGTCGATATACCGACCACAATGGGACTTCGTGTGGCTCCCCAGGCAAATGTAGGTGTGGCTGAAGGAAAAGGTTTTGAGGTGGAACTGAAATACCAGAAAAGCTTTAACAAAGACTTCTGGACAGTTATTAATGGCAATTTTACCTATGCCAGCAGTCAATTCAAGGAGTATGAAGAGCCGGACTACAGTGATGTGCCATGGCGTTCACGTATAGGGCTTAAAATCAATCAGCCTATGGGATATATCGCCGAACGTCTCTTCATTGATGAGGAGGAGGTAAATAACTCTCCCCTGCAGACATTTGGTCCGTATGGTGCGGGTGATATTAAATACAAAGATATTAATAACGATGGTCAGATCAATGCAGACGATGCCGTACCTATCGGATTCCCCACAGTACCCGAAATTATCTACGGAACCGGATTCTCAGTGGGCTATAAATCGGTGGATCTCTCCTGTTTTTTCCAGGGTTCTGCCAGATCCTCTTTCTTTATCAGCTCTGAAGATGTTACTCCCTTTCTTAACAAGGGACAGAGAGGTCTGCTGAAGTATATTGCCGACGACCACTGGTCAGAAACAAACCGCGATATCTATGCTTTCTGGCCTCGTTTATCCGAATTTCAGATGGCAAACAACAACGTGGCAAGCACACACTGGTTACGGAACGGTTCTTTTATCCGTTTGAAATCGGCGGAATTGGGTTATACACTACCGGATAACCTGACGAAAAGATTCTATGTCAACATGATGCGTTTCTATGTAAGTGGTAGTAACCTATTTCATTGGTCCAGTTTTAAAATGTGGGATCCTGAAATGGCCGGCAACGGTTTGGGTTATCCTGTTCAGAGGGTATTCAACCTGGGTATAAACATCAATTTCTAGATTTCAGTTTTTTAATTGAATTCGTCATAGAACAGAGTGTTTAATAATAACGTTTATCATAGAACAGTTTAGTCAACTTCAGTGTAATAATAAAATAACATCAGATGAAAAATTTAATCAAGATAATAACAACTTTTTTCCTTATAGGACTGATAAGTTGTGACTTTTTGGATGTGGTGCCAAACGATACGGCAACCCTCGACCATGCTTTTTCGAATAGATCGGTCGCGGAAAAATTCTTAAGAACCTGCTACTCTCATTTGCCTGATCCAACCAATCCCTTCTATTACCCATCTTACTTTACCAGCAGGGATGAGTTCGATTACGGAAGAGAAAACAGAACAGGAAATACGGTGGCTGGTTTAATTTCACAAGGTCAACAGAATGCCAACGATCCTTATCAGAATTACTGGTCCGGCAGTCAGGGTGGTAACTCCCTCTATATTGCCATCAGAGACTGTAATATTTTTCTTGAAAATGTGCATATACCAAAAGATGTTTTACCTGATGAACGTCAAAGATGGATTGCAGAGGTGAAATTCCTAAAGGCCTATTACCATTTTTTCTTAATGAAGCTCTATGGACCCATCGTGTTGATAAAAGATAATCTCCCTCTATCTGCAACTCCCGAAGAGGTAAAGGCTTACAGGGAGCCGATTGATGAGTGTGTGGATTATATTGTAGAGCTATTGGATGAAGCAATTGCAGATCTGCCACCTGCTCTTCCTGATCCCACTGCAGAACAGGGGCGGATATCTGGAATTATCGCAATGGCTGTAAAGGCAAAAGTGCTGGCATGGGGTGCAAGCCCGCTCTTTAACGGGAACTCCGATTACAAAGGTTGGGTTGACAATCGTGGAAAACAGTTGATCCCAGACACCTACGACAGATCAAAGTGGGAAAGAGCTGCTATCGCCATAAGGGAAGCGATTGATGCCAGCCATGAAACAGGTTTAAGACTCTATGAGTTTAATAAATTCAGCGGTGGACCACAGACATTCAACATGAACGATACTTTGGTAACAATTATGACCATCCGCAAGTCGATTACTGAGGATCTGGAACGTAATACAGGTGTCATCTGGGCAACCCAGGAGGCTTTTGAAGATGGAAAAGGAGGAAATTCCTATGCCATTCTCGGAAACATGCTCCGTCAGTTCTTCCCATTTCTCTATGCTGCTGATCAGCCCTCCGGAATCAATTACCATCAGGCCTCCTTTCATATGGGTGATCTCTTTTATTCAAATGCAGGTGTACCGATTGATGAGGACAGGAACTTCCCTTACAGCGACAGATACGGATTGCGCAGAGCAACACCCGGTGATTTACACCAGTCATATATCGCCACAGGCGAGACTTCAATTAACCTTCACTTTAACCGGGAACCACGTTTTTATGCATCAATGGGGTTTGACAGAGGTTTTTATGAACTTGCCACAACCACTACCGATGGTGGCGCATCATTTAGCCCATTTTTAAAAATGCGTGAATTGGAATTGAAGAGCGGTCACATGGGCTATATGGTCAAAAAGATTATTCCGTTTGAATCTTCAGGCAGTCAGAATGACGCCAACAAACGCTACACACCTCACGATTATCGGTTTCCGTTAATCCGCCTGACAGACCTTTATCTGCTCTACAGTGAGGCGCTCAACGAGATAAAAGATCAGCCAGATATGGAGGTGTATCAATGGATTGATATGGTACGGGAGCATGCAGGTCTGGATGGAGTTGTTGAATCCTGGGCTGCAGCATCAAAAATTCCTGATAAACCTGCTAGTCAGTCTGGTATGAGGGAGATTATCAGGGATGAACGATTAATTGAACTGGCATTTGAAGGACAGCGATTCTGGGATGTCCGTAGATGGAAAATTGCAGAGAGGTTCTGGTCACTGCCTCCCACGAAATTCAATCTTGACCTAACCAATATTGAGAAGACCTATCTTGTGGAAACATATGCTCCCGCCAGACAGGTAACCTTCAGGGATTATCTATACCCGATCAGGGAATATGATTTGAGAATCAATAACAATCTGGTGCAGACCTATGGTTGGTAGTTTATTTTATTGTAAAAAAACAAAATTGAATGATATGAAAAGTTATAGTTTTATCTTCACATTGGGTCTTTTGGTTCTTTCTCTCTTCTCTTGTGATAACAACGAGGAGGATAAAGTCACCAAGCCGTGGAATCCGGGGCCCCTTACTGAATATTCCATTACACCGATCAATGGAGGCGCAACCATTTCATATACCATCCCGAATGATCCGGATATCATCTATGTAATGGCCGAGTATGAACGCAATGGTAGGTCCTTCACCGAAAAATCCTCCGTGCATAAGAACAGCCTAACAATTGAGGGATTTCACAAGCAGAACAGTGTAAATGCAACACTTTATAAGGTGAACAAATTTGAACAACGCTCCGAGCCACTCACAGTTGAGTTCGAGCCGCTGGAGTCATTGATCAGCATTGCACAGAATTCATTGGAAATGATTACAGGCTTCGGGGGAATCATTGCTTCATGGGACAACCCACGAGCAACCGAGCTGGGGGTTCGTCTGATGGTAGAAGATGAGGAAGAGGGTAATCAGCTTGTTACAAAGGATATGTATTTTTCTGCTGTTGAGGATGATTTGCACCCCTTCAGAGGTTTTGAGGCTGTAGAAACAAAATTTGCACTCGCCTTTGAAGACAAATGGGGGAATATCTCCGACACGATTACTTTTATTACTACACCTTTCTTTGAGACTATGGTGCCAAAACCCTATGCCGATTTCAGGTCATCTGTTCCATATGATAATACTTC
>JADKLW010000304.1_pt1 | contig 22951 bp, 21 predicted proteins | sample 8641881 | NCBI WGS metagenome assembly JADKLW01 (sample SAMN16272185, study PRJNA661076) | feces metagenome | isolation source: fecal sample from diarrhoea affected cattle B | host: Bos taurus | place: South Africa: Lokaleng Village, Mahikeng | collected 2019-09 | reverse complement strand
ATGGTTTGTCAGATGAAAATAATCAAAGATCGCCGGTGCATCATATTCACCTGCATGAATTATTCCCGGACGGGCAACCCTGTCCCAGCGGACCAGGAAAGAGGCATCAAGGTGGGTATCACTCACCCGTGACCATGTTTCACCATCACTACTGTAGGAAAAGGAGAGATAGCATCCTCTTTCCACATCAATCCTGAAGTAAATATTTTTCCTGTCAGAATCAGATTGATACAGAATATCTTCCGTACCCTCCCTTACTGATTCAAGGATAATCTTCCTTCCTTTCATTCCAATCGCAACCAGGTTGTTATCATCACCATACATAGTCAATCCCTTAAAGCTGTCGTTACTGTTTTCTACTCGTGTTTCATAGGAATAATTGCTTGTCTGCGGGCGGAGACAAAGGACGGTAGCTTGTTTATTTACTGTCTTAGGTATACCTGTCAGCAGAAGCTTTCCTTTTTCATGTCTTGTACTTACCTCTGAATAGGGGTAGTTCCATGTCCAGTCGACCTTCAGTATGCCACCGGAAAAATCATCGTTAAAATCACCCACTACCTTCTGAATCGTATTAGCGAAAGGAGTATCATGCCTGCTCACAGCCTTTTTACCGGTTTTGAATTCAATCCAGTTGTCGTGGTTCACGTAGAACTCGTGGAGGATAGGCTGACGTCCCAGGTAAAAAGCCTCACCCGGCTGATAACCGTGGCTCAGATAAAACATCCTCCCATCTGGCGTTGACACTGCTGTACCATGACCGCACGAGAGATAATCTCCGCCGCCTCCCGACAGGATGGGGTTTCCTTCATATTTTTCATATGGCCCCCTGAATTTCACTGAACGGGCTACACGCACATCATAATCACTGTTCGGGCCGCAACAACTTTTTGCGGAATAGATGATGTAATAATAATCTCCATAATGAAAATGATATTGTCCCTCAAGACCTATCCCTTCATCATCTTTCAACAAGGAAAATGGCTCACCCTCCAGTCGTAGCCCGTCATCAGACAGGCGACTGCCCAGCAGTTCTATTGGTCGTCCGTCAAGTCCGTACGCTTTCCAGGTGAGGTAAAGCTGTCCGTCATCGTCAAACACAAACGCATCAATCGCTTCTGTACCGTGTTCAACGATGGGGCCATGATCGGTGAACAGCAGTGAAGTACTGTCAGCGATGGCCACTCCGATATAAGAGGTATTGTCCGATTTTCTCCGGGCAGTGTAGTAACAATACATGGTACCATGATGATAAAACAATTCAGGCGCCCAGAATGAATGGGAGGTCCATGAAGGCTTTTCATCAAAGATATGTCCTGCCTGTTCCCAGTTGATGAGGTCGGAAGATTTGAACAGAGGGTAAAACGGAGCCCATTCCGAGGAAGTTCCGGTGGCGTAATATGTCTCATCAACAACGATGACAGATGGATCAGCAATATCACCGCGGATAACGGGATTTTCAAACAGCTGTTTTTCCTGCGTAAAGGCTTGCATCAAAGAGTAAATGGAGAGAGTGAGTAATACAATTTTTTTCATACCTCGGATTTGTTACTACAAAGCTAATAAAAATGAGATAAACAAGAGATGCAGACATACCAAAAAAGCCACCCCGGGGGGGTGGCTTTTCAATAGATGCTGAAAAAACAGCTTATTTGATTTTCTTATATCCGTAGACAGCTCTGTCGCCCAACTCCTCCTCAATGCGGAGCAACTGGTTGTACTTGGCCATACGGTCGGAGCGGCTCAGTGAACCGGTCTTGATCTGTCCGGCATTAGTTGCCACAGAGATGTCGGCGATGGTTGCATCTTCCGTCTCACCTGAACGGTGTGAGGTTACGCTGGTATAGCCGTTTCTGTGAGCCATCTCAATTGCGTTCAGCGTTTCTGTGAGTGTTCCAATCTGGTTCACCTTGATCAGGATCGAGTTGGCGCATCCCGTTTTGATCCCTTTTTCCAGGAAATCAACGTTTGTAACAAACAGGTCATCACCTACCAGCTGGCATTTGTCGCCAATCTTATCGGTAAGCAGCTTCCATCCCTCCCAGTCAGCTTCATCCATACCATCCTCGATAGAATCGATCGGATATTTGGAGATCAGCTCAGCCAGATAGTCAACCTGCTCCTGACGTGAACGTTTCTTTCCCGTGGCACCTTCAAACAAAGAGTAATCGTATACACCATCTTTGAAGAACTCAGATGCAGCGCAATCGAGGCCGATCATCACATCCTTGCCCGGCTCGTAACCTGCATTCTTCACAGCAGTAAGAATCGCTTCGAGTGCGTCTTCGGTTCCACCTGCAAGATTGGGAGCGAAACCACCTTCATCACCTACAGCGGTGCTCAGACCTCTGTCGTGAAGTACCTTCTTCAGTGAGTGAAACACTTCAGCACCCATGCGTAATCCTTCCCTGAAAGAGGTGGCACCCACGGGGCGAATCATGAATTCCTGAAAAGCGATAGGAGCGTCGGAATGTGAACCACCGTTGATGATGTTCATCATTGGTACAGGCAACACATAAGTGTTGGTACCGCCGATATAGCGATAAAGAGGCAGTCCGAGATAGTTGGCAGCCGCTTTGGCAACAGCCAGCGACACACCAAGCAGCGCGTTCGCACCAAGGTTCGATTTTGTCTTCGTCCCATCCAGTTCTATCATCTTGCCGTCGATCTGTGTCTGTTCCAGCACATTCATCCCCATTAAAGCAGGTGCGATCACATCGTTGATGTTGGTCACTGCTTTCAATACACCTTTACCCAGATAACGTCCTTTATCTCCGTCGCGAAGCTCTAACGCTTCATTTTCACCAGTGGAAGCACCCGATGGAACAGCTGCACGGCCAAAAGCACCTGACTCTGTTACTACATCTACTTCAACGGTAGGATTACCTCTTGAATCCAATACTTCCCGTCCTAAAATACTTACAATTCTCATGTTGTTGAATTTTATAATAAAATAATTGTTGTTCTATGCTATGTGATTATAATATAAGCTGATACCTATAAACGAACCTGTTTGTTTATTCGCTTACAAATATACATATTTTTTTGTTAAACAGATCGGCTGCGGATAGAAAGTTAGGTTAAATGTTAATAACGGAAAGAAGCATCATTACCGTAGCGCCATGAGAACTATAGTGCTGATCCATTAACAGATGCAATGAGAACGCTCAGATTGGAGGTGAGCAGCTTTACCGCTATCGCCATCAGGATCACACCGAAAAATTTACGCAGAATATAAGCTCCGCTTTCACCCAGTAGTTTTTTTACCAGGTCTAAATATCTTAATACCAGATAGACAATGACCAGATTTAAAACCACCGCGATAATAATGTTCATTGTATGGTACTCAGCCCTCATTGAGAGCAGCGTGGTAAAACTTCCCGGTCCGGCAATCAGGGGGAACACCACCGGGAAGAGGGTGGAGGAGTTGTCCGTGCTGGTGTTGTCGTTCTTGAATATCTCCACACCAAAGATCATTTCAATGGAAAGTATCAGGAGGACAAATGCTCCCGCGACAGCAAAAGCGGATATATCAAGCTGAAAGAGTTTCAGAATCCATTCTCCGATGAAAAGGAACCCTATAAGTATAACCAATGAATAAGTTGCTGCTTTCTCCGGATGAATCGTTTTATTCTGGCTTCTCAGATTCAGAAATATGGGCACAGAGCCTGTCACATCGATAATTGCGAATAACACCAAGAAAGCACTGATAATCTCAACTACATTTATTGCCATCATAACAGCTCGGTTTTAGAATAAAGAAAGTATATCCTTACATTTTGACACAAAATTAGAAAATTACAGGCAATTATCCAAAGACATTTCAAAATTTGTCAGCAACAATGGATAGCTTTTCATAATTAAAGGGATCAGGATGTACGAAGTTGAGATATTTAATAATTCTGAAAGCGTTGAAATGATGGAAAAAACGTTTCTGAAACGTGGTCGGGGAAGCACTGTTTCTGTTGCATTCGGCAACCTCATCAACGAAACCGGTCATCCGGAGAAAATCAACCAATATGCTGTCCAGTTCAGTGATCATTGCAGTCACCTCCTCACTATCCATCCCGAAGAAAGAATCCTTCATATCGAAGAGTCGCTTCAATTCGTAAAATGATCTTCTGGAATATACTTTCATAATTCCGTCAGGCTCGTCCATTATCTTTTTCAGTGCAGGTCCGGTGCCGAAAGGTATACGGTCAGAAAAACGTGCCATCGGGTATACCACTGTATCATTCAACTCCTTTACATCTCCCAGAGCAAACACTTTCTGCAGAAAATAGAAGTCCTCCCCACCCTGTTGACGTCCCATCCCTCCCACACGGACATAAGCATCAGCAGTGACGGCAAAAGCAGAACCGATGGTATGATAATAATAGGGGAAGCCGGTCTGTTTTAACATCTCCCGGAAATAACGGATATAATCTTCATACTGTCTTACAGCATTCTCAAGAGGATGATCATTCTTCTCTACCCGATGGAAGTAATTATGCACTGTAGCATTCAAACGCTCATTATCTGAAAAAGCTTCATAAACAGATACCATAAAATTATCAGATACTGTACAATCAGCATCCAGGGAAATGATGATCCCACCAGGTTTCCCGTTTTGCAGAAAATGTGCCACAGCAAGATCCATCCCAATCTTACGCGCCAGCCCCACGCCGGCATGTTTTCTGGGCAACCGTTCGAACAACAGGGGAAAGTAGTGAAAACCGTGTTCACTCATTTTCTCAGAGAACATAAGCAGCTGTTCATATGAAAGCCGGTTTTGCAATACTGCGCTCTCATCGGAATGTTCTCCTGAATTAAAAACCACCAGTATCAGCACATTGGCTCCGGGACGCCTGATGGCATGCAGGTTATATAATGTTTCAAACAGATCAGGCTCGTTAAAACAGGGAATAACAACAACCACATCCGTATTCAACTCCGGAAGTATTGAATCACGGATATACGCAGGTTTCTGTCTTTCGGTATATGTTTTCCAGTGCTTCATGAGAAAGAGTAAGCAATATACAAAATAAGGCTCTTTTTACAAAGAACCTTATCGTTAAAAAGCAAGCAGAGAGAGACTATTTCTTCTCTTCAGTAGTTGCAACGGCTGTCACAGGTCCATATTTGCTGTTCAGGAACTCAACCACATCATTTGTAATATCATATTTCTTGTCGGCATACAGAACGGTGCTGGTAGTCCTGTTACTGAAAATAATTTCGTAGTTCTTGTTCGTATTGAATTCCACCAATCTGGATTTAATGGTATCTTCCATCTGGAGATTCATTTTCTGCTGTTCCAGCATGAACTCCTGTGTCAAACGCTCAGCCAGCTGCTGATATTCCTGGTTCATCTGCATGATACGCTCCTGCTCCTGTTGTGCTCTTTCCTGACTTAGGAATGCATTGTTACGCATTTTACGTTCAAACTCCTGTGCAGCTGAATTGATCTGGTTTTCTCTCTGGTTCAGCGTGGCCCGTGTACTCTCTTCTTTTCGCAACAATGATTCATTCAGGTCTTTGGCGAAATTGTAGTTTATCAACAGTGAGTCCACGTTCACAAATGCAATGGGTAATGTAACGGAAGAATCGTTCAGTAATAGAGAAAGATCTTTGCCGGTGGCTCCATTCACAGATGAGTTGGAAGTAAAGTGTAAGATGTAAAGAATAATTAATGCAACCGCCAACACTCCGCTGACGATGTAAGGAGTATAATTCTTCATTTTTATCGGATTTATAAATTTTCTGATTTCAATAATTTTTCTATCGGGCTCACTTTTCTGCTCATTTCGGCATCTTGTGAAGTAGCACATTGAATACCTTTATCCTGCATAGCTTTGCAATCTCCTATATGAATACTATGAAATTCACCCTTTCTTGAGAAGAAAACACGTACACCCATCAATAAAATGGCAATGAACAGGATAACGATACCAAAGAGTAGTATTTTTACCATAATGATTAATTTTAACGTCGCAAAGATAGTTTAAATAGCCAATTATTATACATATTTTCTCATTAAAGATACTAAATTTTTTGTCGGGCCGCTTTTTTTCATGTATTTTTATCGACCACAATATAAAAAAAGAGAATATGACTATAAAAGAATTACAACCCTCTTCTATCTGGGGTTATTTTTACGACATCACACAGATACCCAGACCATCTAAAAAAGAGGAGAGGATGCTGGCCTATCTGCTCGATTTTGCCAGTCAACACAACCTGGAGGCAGAACAGGACAAAGCAGGCAACGTCCTCATCAAAAAAGCTGCAACTAAAGGAAGAGAGAATGCACCAACGGTTATCCTGCAATCACATGTGGATATGGTATGTGAGAAAAATTCAGACATCACCCACGATTTTGACAACGACCCTATAGAGACTATTATTGAAGGTGACTGGATCAAAGCCAACGGCACCACCCTTGGTGCTGACAACGGTATAGGTGTAGCTGCACAGCTTGCTCTTCTGGCGGCAGATGATATTGCACACGGTAATATTGAAGCGCTCTTCACTGTTGATGAAGAGACCGGCCTTACAGGCGCCTACGCGCTGGAAAAAGATTTTCTCTCCGGCGAGATCCTTATCAATCTGGATACCGAGGAGGAGGGAGAGATATATATAGGTTGTGCAGGAGGTAAAGGGACAAGAGCCTATTTCAAATATAAGGAAAAAGAGGCACCCAGGAAATATTTCTGGTTCAGCGTAGAGGTGAAGGGTCTTCGCGGAGGACATTCAGGCAGTGATATAGACAGTGGACTCGCTAACGCCAATAAAATTCTCACCCGCTTCCTGCACTCCCTGATGCGGAAGAAATATGATATGATCCTCTCTGAAATAGGCGGTGGCAACCTGCACAACGCCATACCTCGTGAAGCACATGCTATTGTTGGGGTGAAAGAGAGGTATAAGGAAGAGATCAGAGTGAAACTGAACACTTTCCTGGCAGATGTGCAGGAGGAGTACCGGCTGACGGAACCCAACCTTGACATCCACCTTGAATCGGTACAGATTCCTTCAAAAGTGATCAACAGGAAAGCAGCAGAGAAACTGATACTGGCTTTGTATGCCTGTCCACATGGTGTCATCGCTATGAGCAGTGATATACCGGGGTTGGTGGAGACCTCGACCAACCTGGCATCGGTGAAGATGATCCACAACCATCTGATTGAAGTAGGCACCAGCCAGCGAAGTTCCGTAGAATCTCAGAAGCACTATGTGGTAAACATGGTCTCATCGCTCTTTCATCTTGCCGGAGCGAAAGTTACACATAGCGAAGGCTACCCCGGATGGAAGCCCAACCCTGAATCAGACACGTTGAAACTGGCGGAGAGAGTCTATAAATCACTCTATAACAAAAAGGCAAAGGTAAAGGCAATACATGCCGGTCTTGAATGTGGTCTGTTTCTTGAAAAATACCCTAACCTTGATATGATCTCCATTGGACCTGACATGACCGATGTGCATTCACCCGATGAAAAAATGAAGATCTCCTCGGTAGGAAAGTTCTGGGATTTTCTGGTAAAAATAGTGGAGGCAGTATGAACATAGCTAAAAGATGGGGCGCTTTATTGTTATAACACTTTTCTGGGTCATCTGTGTCTCAACTCTCCTTTGCCAGAACGATCTGCGCATCATGTTCTATAATGTGGAGAACCTGTTTGATACAAAGGATGATTCCCTCAAAAACGATGATGATTTCCTGCCTGATGGTTTTATGCATTGGACATCACGGAAGTATTGGGAAAAGCTCCGCAATATTACCCGCGTGATAACAGCTGTGGGTGAGATGGAACCACCCGCGCTGATCGGACTTTGTGAAGTGGAGAACGACAGCGTGCTCTATGATCTCACAAAACGCTCTCCGTTGAGGGTGCAGGAATATGAATACATCATCACCCATTCACCCGATGAGAGGGGGATAGATGTGGCACTGCTCTATCAGCGGCATCAGTTCAGGCTGTTAGATGCACGTGAATATGAAATAAAATTCAGCGACAAAAGGAGAAGACCAACGCGTAACCTGCTCCATGCCATCGGAGAGATCATCAATGGCGACACGCTCGATCTGTTTGTCTGTCATTTGCCTTCACGCAGCGACGGACAACGTGAAACTGAACCTGCACGGATAGAAGCAGCTGCCTTATTGCGCACGAAAACAGACAGCTTGCTAACTCTACGGGAGAATGCCAGCATTCTAATTATGGGTGACTTCAATGATCATCCTGACAACAAAAGCCTGAGACAAACGCTTAAAGCACGAAGTGTGCAGGGCCTGATCAGAAAGGATCAACGCTATAATCTGTTTTATCACCGGTCACATGAACAGGATTACGGTACCTACAAATACCAGGGACGATGGGAGGTGCTCGATCAGTTTATTGTTACCGGCAACCTGCTGATGGAACAAAATTCTGTTCAGGTGAAAGAGAATAAGGCACATATTTTCAGGGCTGCATTCCTGCTGGAGGAGGATGAACGCTATTTCGGGAAGAAACCATTCAGGACGAACATGGGACCGCGTTATTTGGGGGGCTTCAGCGATCATCTGCCCATCTATATGGATTTGTCAATCCGGAACCTTTAGCTGATTACCAACGGCCGTTTTACAAAACTTTATCATAAATTCCTTAGCTTCTTTCACAAATTAATCATACATTTGCGACCTATAGCTTAGAGAAAATATAACATTCAAATAAATAACACCTATGAATCCACTTTTAATTAACTTAAACGGCTGGGAAATACCTATTATTGTTTTGGTGGTTCTTATCCTCTTCGGTGGAAGAAAAATTCCTGAATTTATGAAAGGGCTGGGCAAAGGCATCAACAGCTTCAAAAGAGGACTTCATGATATTGAAGAAGATATCAAGACCGACTCTACTGATAATAACTCAACTACCGGCAACAAGTAAATTTTCACAACGTGTATCTGCAAAGATACCTTTATCTTTCTTTCTAACTTATACTTTCCCGGACACAACCTGTGTTTTACAGGTTGTATTCGGGTATAACAATCTTCAATAGAGCAGGATATCAATGGCAGAAAAAGAAATGTCCTTTTGGGATCATCTGGAGGAATTCCGATGGACGATTATTCGTACTTTTATTGCTATTATTGTTTTTTCGATATTGGGGTTTATCCTTATCCCGCATATCTTCGATTCTATTATCCTTGCTGCCCGTTCTTCAGATTTTATTACCTATCGCTTTTTTGAAAAAGCAGGTGAATTTATCCCTTTCCTGCCTGATTTTTCTGCCGATTCATTTGATGTTGAGATACTCAACATTAACATGACCACGCAGTTCATGACCTATATCTCTACCTCTTTTTCCTTCGGTGTACTTTGCACGATACCTTATATATTATTTGAATTGTGGAGATTTGTCAGCCCGGCACTCTATGAGAATGAAGCCAGAGGGGTGAAGTCTGCTTTTGCTTTTGGAGGTATCATGTTCGTGATTGGATGTCTGGTAGGTTATTTCGTCGTATTCCCGCTAATATTCCGTTTCCTCATCACGTTTGAGCTGAGTGCATCCATCGAAAATATGATCTCCCTCGACTCCTACATGAGTAACTTCTATACCCTCATCCTGGTCATGGGACTGGTGTTCGAACTGCCTCTGGTATTCTGGCTCCTCTCCAGCCTGGGACTGATCTATCGACCCTTCTTCAGAAAATACCGACGTCATGCCGTGGTGGGGGCACTACTGCTGGCAGCCTTCATCACTCCCTCGGGAGACCCATTCTCTCTTTTTGTGGTCACAATACCGCTCTATGCGCTATGGGAGATAAGTGCCTTTGTAGTGAAAAAGGAACCACCTGCCGATGAAGATGAAGAACTGCCCTCAGTGATTGACTAACTGAGGATGCCTCATCTGCTGACAACCTCTTTACCAAAAGGAGTGAATGCCAGTTTCATCAACTTAAAATGCTGGTTTCCGAAAGGAATACCGATAATGGTAATGTAAAAAAGGAGACCGAAAAGAAGGTGTGTAAGAAGGATGGGAAGCCCCCCCACAAAAAACCAGATCACATTCATCAATAGGGAGATGCATCCTGAAGAGGACTCTTTGTGTACCACCTTCTTGCCAAAAGGCCATAATGCCAGCTCTGCCAGCTTTAAAGATTGAATACCAAAAGGAATACCGATGATGGTAATCATCAGGGCCACACTAGCGAACACATACTCGATGGCAATAAAAACACCACCGAAGACTACCCAAATAATGTTTCCTAACGTTCTCATGCGATTTATTACTTTACTGCAATCACTTCAATCTCCACCAATGCATTCTTGGGCAATGCTTTTACTGCAAACGCAGCACGTGCAGGGAATATTCCGGTAAACTGAGCCCCATACACATCATTCATTTCTCCGAAGAGAGACATATCATCCAGAAAAACAGTTGTTTTGACAATATTGTCAATTGTAACTCCTGCTGCTGAGAGAACCGCTTTGATGTTGGTAAAGATCTGCTCTGTCTGCTCGGTAATACCCCCCGTGACCAATTTACCTGTGACAGGATCAATGGGCAGCATCCCGGATAAAAAAATCATTCCGTTGACTTCCACAGCCTGGCTGTAGGGTCCGATTGCTGCAGGAGCGCTGCCTGTTGTAATTTCTCTTTTATTCATTGTTTTTTGTTTTTTAAGTGATCAGCGATCAGCGATCATTCTTTAAGTTGGGTTTATGATTCAGCGGTTTGGTTTTCCGCGTTCAGTGTTCAGTAATCAGCTTTTAGCCGGGGTTTATTTTACTATAAGCAGTTTCAATTTTTGTATTTAGCGATCAGCATTCAGCTATATTTTGAAACGTCGAAACAGTAAACGTAGAAACCATAAAATTCAGATTTTTCACTTTCCCCTTTTCTCTCCCAGTCCCCAATTCTTAATTTATCAATTAATTCTTAATTATTTATCTCCCTCTCTGTCTTACCACCTCATAAATCAACACTCCAGCCGCAACGGATACGTTGAGCGACTGAATAGTCCCTATCTGCGGTATTCTCACCAACTCATCACTCACCCTCAGATGATCGGCTGCAACACCCATATCCTCGGCCCCCATGACTATAGCCACCGGTACTGAGAAATCTGATTCGGTATAGTAATTTGCTGCTTTTTCAGTGGCTGCCACCACTTTAATCCCACTGTTTTTGAGGAAGACGATTGCCTCTTTCAGGCTCTGTTCCCGGCAGACAGGGATGGTATGCAGTGCGCCGGCAGAGGTTTTGATGGCGTCGGCGTTCACCGTAACACTCCCTCGTTCAGGGATCACGATAGCATCTACACCGGCCACTTCACAGGTACGGGCAATCGCGCCGAAATTACGCACATCTGTCAATCCGTCCAAAACGAGGATAAAAGGTATCTTCCCTTCTTCATATAGCAGCGGTACAATGTTCTCAAGTCTCTGGTAGGTGACGGCAGAGGTAAAGGCGATCACACCCTGATGATTCTTCCTGGTGACACGGTCGATACGTTCCACAGGTACTCTCTGCATCGGTATCTCATAGGTGCGGAGCAGTTGTTGCAACTCCATAAACAGGTCACCCGACAGCTCACGCTTCACCATCACTTTATCAATATCCTTACCGGCTTCCACCGCTTCAATCACGGCACGTATGCCAAAAATCATCTCTTTTTCTTTCATCTATTTTTGTTATTTCATTTTAATCCCAGCATGACCCTTGCATTCTCGACAGCCTGCACGGAGACTTCCGCACCGCTCAGTATCCGGGCTATTTCGCTGATCCGTTCATCCGGTGTAAGTTCTTTTATGCGGGTTGAGACCCTTTCACTCGTTTCCTCTTTGTACACCACAAAATGGGTATCCCCCTTGGATGCTATTTGTGGCAGGTGGGTGATACCTATCACCTGCATCTGCTTGCTCATCTCTTTCATGATAGACCCCACCCTGTCGGCCACTTCACCGGAAGTACCGGTATCGATCTCATCGAAAATAATGGCCGGTAGTGCCGTTGCCCCTGCAATCATCGCTTTTATGCAGAGCATCAGACGCGAGATCTCACCTCCCGATGCGATCTGGGAGACAGGCTGCAGGGCACTGTTCTTATTGGCTGAAAAAAGGAACTGCAAACTGTCCTTCCCGGTGACATCCGGAATATGCTTTGCTTTGAGCTCACAGCGAAAACGTGTGTTTGGCATCTTCAGATAGGTGAGCTTCTCAATAATATCCTTTTCCAGCACAGGGATGGAAGCCTGTCGCTTTTTACTTAGCAGAGCGGCTTTCGTCAACATGTTTGTCCGCTTCTCCTCAGTCTCTTTTTCAAGCATCGCTACTCTTTCATCCAGTGAATCGATGTTCGCCAGCGTAGCAGCCATCTCTTCACGCAACATGATCAACTCCCCAATACTGTTGACGGAATGCTTCTTTTGCAGGTCATAAATGGTGCTCAACCGCTCTTCCAGCAGCAGCTGACGAGCGGGATCAAACTCCACCCCTTCAAAAAGCCGTGACGCCTCTTCACGCACATCTTTCAGGTCGATATATGCCATCTCCACCCTGGCGACCAGATTTGAAACTTTGGGATAGACATGTTGTACGTTCTCAAGCGCTACTTTCACGGAGCGCAGCATCGATTCTACATTCTGCTCATCGCCTGACAAGAATGATGTAGCCATGAAAAGTCCCGACTTGATCTCTTCTGAATGGGTGAGCGCTTCCAGCTCCGTTTCCAGTCTCTCCTGTTCATCAGCCTCTAATGCTGCTTCCGACAATGCGTTATAACGGAAACGGAGATAGTCTTCCTCCTCCTTGTTTTTACGTGATTGCTGCCGCAGATCATTCAATGCTTTTTCCACTGTGCGGTATTCGGCAAACGACTTCGCATAAGCTGTGCGCTCCCGGGATGTGCCGGCAAGCAGATCCACCACGTTCAACTGGTACAGGTTGTCGTTGAGCGATAGATTCTGGTGCTGCGAATGGATATCGATCAAACGCTCTCCCAATTCTTTCAGGTCGTTCAGATAAACCGGTGAATCATTGACGAAAGCACGTGATTTACCATTGGCCCATATCTCCCGACGCAGGATACACTCCTCATCATCATACACCAAATCCTTTTCCACAAAGAATGGTTTGAGGCTGTAGGCAGATATGTCGAAAACACCTTCAATCACGCACTTCGTTTCACCCTGTTGTATATGACGCTGATCGGCCCGCTGACCCAGGATGAGTGACAGTGCACCCAGGATAATGGATTTCCCCGCTCCGGTCTCACCCGTGATCACAGTGAAACCTGCATCAAAGGTGATATGCAGCGAGTCTATGAGCGCGTAATTCTGTATGGTTAATGATTGTAACATATACTCCTTTATCTCAATTTTTCCAGTTCTGCAGTGCGTGAAGGATAGATCCTCTTCAGTGCTTTACAGGCTTCTTGTCTCTTCTCTGCGTGGCTCCGGGAAAGCACATTCACCAGCTCATCAAGCTTTGCATCTCCGAAAAGCGTGATCAGCACACTTCGTGGGCGCTCTGCATAGAGTGAGGAGATTAACGCTACTGAAGATGCCATCCTATCCCGTCCCCGGTCAGCACTTTCTGTCAGCTCATCCACGCCCTGCGTATGGTAATCATACCACATCCGGCGGTAACTCTCCAGAGACCCGTCGTTGAATGCAGCAGCAATCGCAGCACGACTCCTGTCACTGCCATGCATATCCCATCCGCTCCAGCCATAAGGCTGCACATTCGCCGTTATCAGCTCCATCTGCCTGAAAAAGGCTGTGCCACCCGTAGGATATCTGGAATCCTGATCAAGACCGAGTATCAGATAGACATAATAAGCGATGGTTGCCGGCAGGTTGCCCCTGATATCATTAAAATTAAACGTTAACGGCTGATATTCCATATAATCGAAATCGACCTGTCTGTCACGCAAAGCCAGCATAGGTGTGGTGTATGTGGCGTCCCGCACCGGACGGCGCGACTGAACGTAAAGCTCTCCACGGAAAGAGTGAGCAGAAAGAACTTCGTTGATCACCAGCGTAAAAGAGCAATCAATTTTTTCATCTACTCTGTAATTCGCATCGCTCCATCTACGTCCATTGATGAAGGTATGCAGCGCCTCTTGCAGGGATATGAAAATCATCCTGTTTGTGCCCTGTATCTTTGAACTGTTCACTTTCACGACAGCATTCAACTCCTGCGCAGTGAGTGAGTAAACACCTCCCGTGCAGAGCAGCAGTAAGATCATAAATCTGAGAAATATTCTCATCCGGCAATTCGTTGTCGTTTTTTTGCAGACACTGCAAATCGGTATCTTCAACAAACAAAAATAGGCATAATTTCGGACAATCTCTTTTCAGTGGGTCAGGAATATGTTACTGATCACCCTGAATTCTGTACGGCGGTTTATCTGATCTGCTATCTCCTGCTGTTCGGGTGTAAGCATCTGAATAAAATCTTCTGTCAGGAGATCACCCTCGTTCAGAAAGTCATACCCGGAAGCAATCACGCTATTCACACTCTTCGGCTTGTTTTCACCCTCTCCATAAGCTGAAAGTCTTGCTCCGTCAATACCTTTCGATGTCAGATAAGTGACAACCGACTCTGCACGACGCAAAGAGAGGTCCCGGTTGTAAGCGTCCGATCCCCGGCGGTCGGTATGGGCAATGAGTTGAATGGCTATTTCCGGATGATCTGTAAGCAACAAGATCAATCCATCCAGTTCCGTTTTCGAATCGGGACGAAGGGTGGCACGGTCGAAATCGTAATAAATATTCTCAAGGATGACCGGCTTGTTGTAAGGGGTCATCTCAAAATCTACATAGTATATTGTATCATTCACCGTGGAAGATGTATGGAGCGATTGTTTTTGATTGAGAAACCCTTCGGCTGTCGCCATAAACAAATAATCTACCCCCCCCCTGGCTGTAAACCTATACTCCCCTTTCCTGTTGGATGTAAACTGCATCTGTGAGCCATCATTGCCTATCACGGAGAGTGATGCCCCGGGAATAAGCTGATCTTCCCGGTCGACGACAAACCCTTCTACAAGGATTTGACGCATTGACAATGAAAATGAATAGAGGTGATCATATCCGCGCACATCGTCTCTGTTGGAGCTGAAGAAACCATTTTCTCCTACCTGTGTAAAGGTAATACCGAAATCATCGGCTGAGGTATTGAGAGGTGATTGCAGATTGTCTAACTGCCACCTGCCGGTTACCGAAGAGTAGGTAGCTTTAAAAAGATCAAGCCCCCCCATACCGGGATGTCCGTCAGACGAAAAATAGAGGGTAGTATCATTTCGCATAAAGGGAAACATCTCGTTCCCCGGGGAGTTGATCTCGGGGCCGAGGTTTTCTACACCCATCACTTCACCTGTCTGTGTGATGAACGCTCGCCATATATCCTTCCCTCCCTGTCCGCCGGGCATATCAGAAACGAAACAAAGATACCGCCCCGAAGGAGAGATAGCAGGATGGGCAAAGAGAGAGATTGAATCACCTTTCCTTATTTGTAGCGGCTGCCCTGCAGACCATACACCATTGATTCTCCGGGAGTGGTAAATCTCCGTGCCGGTGGGATGATCGGGATCGACACGACTGAATGTGTAATACATCTTATCCCCGTCAGGTGTGATGGATGGTGTCCCTTCATCAAAAACGGTGTTTATCTCCGATTCGATCCGTTGTGGCTTCTGCCATTCACCACGGCTATTTTTTGAGGTGAAATATAAATCATTGTATTTCATGCCGGTAACAGGACTTTTTACTTCACCGGCAGCATCCTCTCTCGAGGACGTGAAGTAAAGCAACCCGTCGTTGTGTGCCAGCATCGGACTGAACTCAGCGTGACGGGAATTGATGAGATCCATTCGCTGAACGACATATCGTGTTGGATTCAGGCTCCACTCCCCGGCCAGCTCAGCTCCCCTGATACCGTTAAGCGCCATCATTTCGCCGGGTTTTATTTGCAAAAAAACGCGGTAGGCTTCAGATGCCTGTAGATAATTGCCTTCCCTGTGCAGCATCTGTGCATAATGAAGATACATCAATGTATCGGGATATTCGAAACGGATGGCATTGCTGTAGGCGGTAACAGCGTGGGCGGATTGATTGAGTTTTCGGTAATTTTCCGCCATCTCATATGAAATCACTCCGCGCAAAGCGTGCTGATCGCGCGGTGTGCCTCTGTAGAGATCCCGATAAACGCGGCTCGCAGCCTGGTACTCACCGGATACATATAGCGCTCTTGCATCACTCAGCACCGCCGGGTTACAGGAAATCATAAGTGAGGCTAATGTGATTATGATAGGGTTTTTAACCCCTCTCAGTATGAGCGATGCACTCCTGATGGTTTTACCCGGCACAGAAAGCGAGTTATGATATTCTTTGTGCAATTTCAAATGAATCCGTTTATTGACATAAACGGATTTTTTAGCAGAATATTGTATGGGATCCTCACTCTTCTCATCAGCACTACAATAACAGTAAAGTGTGGTTTCCACGTTTCAACTTACTGATGCTCGGGTCTTAACAGATCATTCACTGTCTTCACCGGATTGAAGGTAGAGACGGGAACCTCTACAAAGATGGTGTTCCAGTCGCTCATGGCACCGTTCCACAATCCGGGCAGTTCCAGTGCTTTGAGCTCGTTTCCGTTTTTTGATTTATGAGAGATGAATCCTGTGTTCGGATCTACAAACTTTGTCAGGTCGAACTTGTTGCCCTTATGACATTTCACACCACACACCAGATCCACAGGATTGAAATGGGAACTGTTTTTAAAGGCTTCCAATGCGTTGGGATCGTTCTTGTTGATCTGCGAACTTTCCAAAATCTGGAGTGAGGCTGTTCCATCGGCATTCACCACAATAAAGGGGCCCCCACCCGGTTCACCTGTGTTTTGTACCATCCCACAAACCCTGAACGGCCGGTCGAGCTTCCGCATCAAATAAGCTTTCAGATCATCGCCTGCGTCGAACTGTTGTGCAGGAGAGATGGTCAATTCATTTTCGGTGAAAGCCAGCATCTCCGCCAGCTCTTCCGGGTTAACCACTCCCGATTCCAGCTTCGTCATGTAGGCGTGAGCCCGCGCCTGCAAGGTGACCAAAACACCTGCCAGCAGCTGCTTATAGTGTGCCTCTTCATCCTTCAGTCTGTCAGGTACAACATTGTCTATATTTTTAATGAAGATCACATCCGCCTCTATGTCGTTCAGGTTTTCAATCAATGCACCATGTCCCCCCGGGCGAAACAACAGTGTACCTTCATCCTCCCGGAATGGCTCGTTGTTCAGATCCACAGCAATGGTATCGGTACAGGGCTTTTGTATACTATACGAGACAGAGAATGTTGCTCCCAGCTTAATCTGGTAGCTCAATTTTCTTGCAGCTACAAGCAGCTCGAACAGCTCCTTATGCTCTTTAGACACCGTAAAATGAACGTGCACGCTACCCTCTGCATTTTTGGCATACAAGGTGCCTTCAGAAAGATGTTCGCCTACGGGTGTGCGGTTACCTTCGGGATAGGTGTGAAAAAGCAGCAGCCCCTTGGGCATACTTCCATAATCAAGACCCTCGGGATGAAGCAATGCCATAACCACCTCTTTGTACCTACCCTCCTCACATAATGCCACAGCTCCTTTTTTGAACAGATCCTTACAGGTCTCATCCAGCAAGACAAAAAATGCAAACTGCTGAATATTGGAGAAAAATGTTTGTTCAAATGCAGTTGTCGGCACCTCGTAACCGGCATCAAGGAATGTGTACAGATCTTTAAACATACGACTTGCTGCACCTGATGCCGGAACAAATTTGGTAATGGTTTTATCGCTTTTAAGGTACTCCTGCCAAGCTTTCAAATAGATATCTACATCCTCACTCTTCACTCTCATGATCCCTTTTTCAACAGAGGCAGCTGCCACAATAGGTAAAAAAGGGAATCCACTTTTGAACTGATTCAGCTGTCTGTCAATCTGGTCAGTGGAGATTCCTTTCTCTCTCAGCAAATCAAAATCTTGTTGTCTGTACATAATATAGGGATTAAATTAATCTGTAAAAACTGAGAAAATCAGTTATTTGATATCTCTCTACCTCCAAAGATAGAAAATTCTTCTGATATGATTGTGTGGTGAATTATAAAAATATGAATTAAAAACAGCAGTAGAGTCCGACATATTGGCAGAATCTGCATAAGGACAATTTTTGGCACAACATTTGAAAAAGAAACAGTGTATGCGAATAAACCTACATCCGTATATGTAATGGATCGTTTTTTACATATCAAATAGAAAAGAACTAAATTAAACAATATAACAAACTATGAGTAAAATAATCGGAATTGACCTGGGAACAACCAATTCGTGCGTATCTGTAATGGAAGGCAACGAACCAGTTGTAATCCCTAACAACGAGGGAAAACGCACAACACCGTCTGTTGTGGCTTTTATGGATAACGGCGAACGAAAAGTAGGTGATCCTGCCAAGCGCCAGGCTATCACTAATCCCGGACATACAATCTCTTCCATCAAAACATTCATGGGTGAGACATTCGACAGGGTACAGAAAGAGATCGGCCGTGTACCCTATAAAGTAGCACGTGGTGACAACAATACACCTCGTGTAGACATAAATGGCCATCTCTACTCTCCGCAGGAGATATCAGCCATTGTATTGCAGAAGATGAAAAAGACTGCTGAAGATTATCTCGGACAAGAGGTGAAAGAGGCAGTGATCACTGTGCCAGCTTACTTTAGTGACGCACAACGTCAGGCCACCAAAGAGGCGGGAGAAATTGCAGGGCTGACAGTTCGTCGTATTGTGAACGAACCTACTGCTGCCGCCCTGGCTTACGGCCTGGACAAACAGAGTAAAGACTCAAAAATTGCTGTTTTTGACCTGGGTGGTGGTACATTCGATATCTCCATCCTGGAACTTGGTGATGGTGTCTTTGAGGTGAAATCAACCAACGGAAACACACACCTCGGAGGGGATGACTTTGATCACCGTATCATCGACTGGCTGGCAGAAGAGTTCCTGAAAGAGGAAGGAATTGACCTCCGTCAGGACCCTATGGCCCTTCAGCGTCTGAAAGAGGCTGCTGAAAAGGCAAAGATTGAGCTCTCCAGTGCCACCACCACCGAAATAAACCTTCCCTACATCATGCCGGTGAACGGAATACCAAAGCACCTTGTGAAAACATTGAGCCGTGCGAAATTCGAACAGCTTATAGACGATCTGCTGCATCAGTGCATTGATCCCTGCAAGACATCGATGAAAGATGCGGGATTAAGCAATTCAGATATCGACGAGGTGATCCTTGTGGGTGGTTCAACCCGTATACCTGCTGTGCAGGAAATGGTAGAGAAACTGTTCGGAAAGAAACCACACAAGGGAGTGAACCCCGATGAGGTGGTTGCCATTGGAGCAGCAATCCAGGGTGCTGTTTTGTCAGGAGATGTAAAAGATGTACTGTTGCTTGATGTGACACCTCTCTCACTCGGAATTGAAACGCTGGGTGGTGTGATGACGAAACTGATTGATGCCAATACCACCATCCCTACAAAGAAAAGTGAGACATTCTCTACGGCGAGTGACAATCAGCCATCCGTACAGATCAACGTGCTGCAGGGTGAACGTGCGATGGCACGCGACAACAAACAGATCGGCGTGTTCAACCTTGATGGTATCCCCCCCGCACCACGTGGTGTGCCACAGGTGGAAGTAACATTCGATATAGACGCGAACGGTATTCTGAGCGTATCGGCCAAAGATAAGGCATCAGGCAAGGAACAGAAAATACGCATTGAAGCATCTTCCGGTCTGAGTGACGATGAAATCAAACGTATGAAAGAGGAAGCTGCGGCCAATGCCGAAGCAGACAAACAGGAGAAAGAACGTATCGATAAGCTGAATCTTGCCGATTCAACCATCTTCTCAACAGAGAAGCAGTTGAAAGAGCTTGGAGATAAAATCCCTGGCGACAAGAAAGCGCCAATTGAAGCTGCCCTCAGCAAATTGAAAGAGGCTCACAAGGCGCAGGACCTTGCAGCCATCGATGCCTCTATGAATGAACTGAACAGTGTGTTTCAGGCAGCATCGCAGGAGATGTACAATGCATCCAACGCTCAGGAAGGAGCACAGGGAGGACCTGAGGGGGGGCAGCAGCCGCCACAGGACGAGAGTCAATCCTCAGATGATGTAACTGACGTGGATTTTGAAGAGGTGAAATAACCCGCACAAGACAGGGTAAATAAATAACAGGTTCTATCCGCTGTGAATTCAATATTTACAGCGGATTTTTTCATCTATTAATGCAGGATCGGGGATTATTACAGTTAGAATTTATCTGTCAGCATTTAAAAAAACAGATTCTATTGTATTGATATTTAAATTAATATTTTTATCTTTGCAGCCCAAATAGAAGGGAGGTTATTGCAATATTCAGGAAAAAGAAGAGAATTTAAACATCTAAAATTCACATTTCCAGAACTGGAAACAACAGATTGAATGTCCGTTCATAATGCTATGGGCTGCATATAAATATATGTACATCCCTACTGTGAAAGCGACAGACAGGATAGTTGTTATCTTCAGAAAAGATGATAGTTGTCACAATACCGTTAAGAACGGAAACAGCAGACACATCATTCAACGCAATAATAACCAACAAAAAATAAATTACGATTAAAATGATAGTAATACAATTAAAAGAAGGCGAAAACATTGAAAGAGCCTTGAAGAAATTCAAACGTAAATATGAGAAAACAGGTGTTGTAAAAGAACTCCGCAGCCGTCAGGCATTCATCAAACCGTCTGTAGCAAAACGCAAGAAAAAACAACACGCCGTTTACGTTCAGAAATTACACGAAAACGAAGAGTGATTTCGATAAGCGAGAGCAGAGACAAAACTTGTTTTGGTTTTGCCGAGCGTAGAAATTACCTGATACGATCGAATGATTTCGATAAGCGAGAGCAGAGACAAAATCTTGATTCTGGTTATGCCGAGCGTAGAAATTACCTGATACGATCGATTAATTTCGATAAGCGAGAGCAGGAGCAAAACCTGTTTTGGTTTTGCCGAGCGAAGAAATTAACTGAAGCATTCGAATGATTTCGATAAGCGAGAGCAGAAGCAAAATCTTGATTTTGGTTATGCCGGGCGTAGAAATTATCTGATAAAATCTGAATATTTCCACTATAATGTGTAGTTTTTTCTTATCTTCGTAGTTCCATCATTAGTTAGTGAGCTACGGCATGTGGAAAGAAAAATATATCAAATATCTCCGTTACGAGAAGAACTACTCTTCTCTGACGGAGATTTCTTATTTAACCGATTTAACACAATTCGAATTATTTATCACGATTGAGTGCGGCATCTTCGACCCGACAGCTGTTGACAGCGACCTGATTCGCATATGGATCAGCAGGTTGATGGAGCAGGGGCTGAAAGCCCGCACAGTCAACAGAAAGCTCAGTGCAGTGAAATCGTTCTTCAGGTATCTGAAAAAGAACGCGGTTATCGCAACGAACCCCGCCGAGGCTGTCTCAGGTCCAAAAGTGACAAAAAGACTCCCCTCGTTTGTAAACGACAAGGAGATGACACAAATAATTGACGACCCCCGGAATTATTCCGATGATTTCCGCGGGCATCGCGACCAGTTCCTGATTGAGCTGCTTTATCTTACCGGTATGCGCCGGGCAGAGCTTATCTCACTCAATGACAAAGACATCGACTTTGGTGCATGCACCCTCCGGATTACAGGTAAAAGAAACAAACAACGCATCATCCCTTTCTCCGAAGAGACAAAAGAGAAATTAAAAAAATATATCGGAATAAGAGACGCAGAAATAGAGAACAAATCCTCATTTCTGTTTGTTAAAGAAGATGGAGAGCCGTTGTACCCTAAACTCGTTTACAACATTATTCACAGCCATCTCAGCAGCATTTCAACCTTATCGAGAAAAAGCCCGCACGTGCTGCGCCACTCATTCGCTACCGAGATGCTGAACAACGGGGCTGAAATAAACGCGGTGAAAGAGCTCTTAGGACACTCCAGCCTGGCATCAACAGAAGTATATACACATGTAACTTTTGATGAATTAAAGAAAGCATATGATAACGCTCATCCAAGAGCAAAAAAATGAAGGAGGAATAGCATGGAAATAACAATTCAATCTGTAAATTTTGACGCAACTGAACAACTGAAAGCATTTGTTGAGAAAAAAATAAAAAAACTAGAACGATACTCTGAAGACATTATGCTGGCAGAAGTGATTCTGAGGGTGATTAAACCGGAGAGTGCCAACAACAAAGAGGCTGCGGTGAAATTAAACCTTAGACACAAAGAAGCATTTGCAAGCAAAACCGCTGACTCATTCGAGGAGGCGATCGATCTGTGCACCGTGGCACTGGAGAAACAAATACTTAAAACCAAAGAAAAAAAAGGATTGATTACGCCAAAAAAATAATGAAATGTTTTGGCAACATAAAAAATATCACTACCTTTGCGACCGTTTCTCTCCTAACTTTGGAGGGGAACGGTTAAATAAAAGAATATTAGCCTCTTTAGCTCAGTTGGCCAGAGCACGTGATTTGTAATCTCGGGGTCGTTGGTTCGAATCCGACAAGAGGCTCAGAGAATTTAGAAAGCGGGAAAGTGAATTTTCATAATTGCAGTAAGGATCAGATGATTATGAAATCACGGCAAGGTATTGACACTTTAACTGGGCAGTTACCAGAGTGGCCAAATGGGGCTGACTGTAACTCAGCTGGCTTACGCCTACGGTGGTTCGAATCCATCACTGCCCACAAACCAGTTTGCCAATAGGCAAATGAGTCAGTAAGCTAATTGAAAACAGGATGATGAATCCCTCACGGGATGCCAACCAATGGCACATCGGCATATTGATGATTAGCATATTGATTACGCGGAAGTAGCTCAGTTGATAGAGCATTAGCCTTCCAAGCTGAGGGTCGCGGGTT